>JACCDO010988491.1_pt1 | contig 13806 bp, 7 predicted proteins | sample 7446101 | NCBI WGS metagenome assembly JACCDO01 (sample SAMN15323440, study PRJNA562643) | freshwater metagenome | isolation source: river surface water | place: USA:Blue River Watershed | collected 2017-08-16
ATTATAAAAAAAAGAAAAGGAAAGAGAGAGAGAGTGAGGCCGCGTCACGGGTAGTGAGCGCAGAGCAGTATGAACCAAATGATGGGCGGATATCCGCAAGGAATGGCCCAGGCGGCTGGCTTCTCACAAGGAATGAATATGTACAATAGCGGTGGTATGAACAACGGTGGTGGCATGAACCACGGCGGTGGGATGAACAACGTCGGTGGCATGATCAATGCTCCTCCTCGTCCCAAGAAGAAATCTTCGCCTAGCAATCAAGGCATGGCTGGTGCTAGCTCTTACAACATGAATAACATGAATAATATGAATAACATGAATAACATGAACAATATGCAAGGAACGCAAGGCAACGCGTTTGCCAATAATAATAGCTTTCAGAATCAAGGAATGACGCCGGGAGGAAGAGGTGGAGGCGCAGGTAGAGGTGGCCGTGGTGGAAGAATGGGTCCACGGACAAGTGCGATGAACCAAGGGAGTAATATGAATAACATGAACACCATGGGCATGGCTCCTAATGGGATGAATAACATGGGCATGGCACCACCTGGTGGAATGAATATTGGAACGAACATGAATATGAACATGAATACGCCCTCTCCGGGCATGCATTCAACCATGAACGCTGGTGGTCGCGGTAACAAGAACTTCAATCGTTCTTCAATGACTGCAAATGGTATTCAGCAAAACCCTATTAAGAAAAAAACGAGTCAGAACAATATGAATATGAATATGAATGCTGGTATGAATAATAGCATGAACATGAGCATGAATAATAACATGACGACCCCTATGAACAATGGGATGGCAAACCCTCGCATGGGCAATAACATGAACAATAACATGAACAATAACATGAATATGGGCAACAACATGAATAATAACATGAATATGGGCAATAACGTGAATAATAGCATGAATATGGGCAACAACATGGGTGGGAACGTGAGAAATAGTATGAATAACGGCGGTTATAACGCGAATACCAATAAAGTCGTTGCGAACAAGTTTGCCAAAGGTGGCGGTCGAGTGCCTACACAGCAGAACATGGTTGGTGGCAACGGAATGGTTATGGATGGTGCGCCAGGTCCTAACAACTATAAAAAGCAACAGCATCGGGCGCAAAATAACGGTATGGATGTTGATGGTGCTGATGATGCTGGTATGGTCACTCCCAAGTTCAATAATCGTCGCTCGTCCATACAATGTTCGGTCTGTCAGAGCACTTTTAATAGCAAAGATGAGCTGAAAACCCATTTAAAAGCAACGAATCATTACAGTACAATGGAAGGCGACGCTAGTGGCCACATGGAGGAAGCGCGTACTCACAGCTGTCGCAATTGCCAGTCTACTTTTGATCATTATGATGATTTAAAAATACATTTTCTTAGTTGCAATAAGCAAAGAAATACCATCAAGACGATTGCCGCTACTGCTAAGCCCTCGATGACACTCCCTGTGGACAATAGGAAAGGCCAAGCCATCTTGAAGAAACACAGTTTATCCAACTATGCCACGGACCAGGGATTGGTGAACCTCAAGCAAAAAAAGAACGCGCCTCCGACGAAAGGTGTCGTGCATACTACACCAGTGTCTAAAAGCAGCATTTTTCAACGGATTGGTGCGGGGAAGGTCACCGCCGCGGTTAATGATGATGATGATGACGACGACGACGACGACGACGATCAAGGCGATGATGATGACGACGACGACGACGACGACGATCAAGGCGGTGATGATGACGATGAAGAAGGCGACGACGAGGATGATGATGATCAAGATGGTGACGAGAACGATGAGGATGACGAGGATGGTGTCAATGACGACGATGAAGAAGATGTTGATGTTGATAATGAGGACGAAGACCAAGCTGACGACGACGACCATGATGATGATAATGTTGTCGAAGACGATTACAACGACGTTGATGACGATGAAGGAGATGAAGAAGGAGATGACTACGAAGATGATGAAGAAGAAGAAGATGAAGAAGAAGATGACGAAGAAGGTGATGACGACGATGCAGACGATGACGATGCAGACGACGACGTGGACGAGGATGTTGATGACGATGAAGGAGATGACGATGTCGATATTACTGTCTCCAGCAACTACAATGGCATTCGCGGTCCGGCCATTGATACATTCGGTGATCTAGACGACACTAACCCCCCTGCAACCTGCGAAGATATGTGCCCCGACGAGCTCGTCCAACTGCAAATTGAAAATAAAGAATACGATAAATTGTTTGAAACACGCCCTGAACTATTCCTAACCATTCATAAACGTAGTGCAGCCGATAGTAAAGTGACTCCTAGTCAAGTACGCACACTGAAAGCATTATTAAAATCATTGGTGTACCTGGAAGAAAGCATCATGGACCAAGGGCGCATCAAGAAAGTGAAGACCGTGAGTGAGTCGGAGATGTTTATCTTCGTCGATAATCGAATCCGCGCAATAAAACGAGATATTGAATACAATCGTGCCTTATACGCTAGTAGTGAGACCATTGTAGAGATCATGGAGCGCATGTTGCGATGGCGAATCGTCATCTGCTACCGGCTACGTAACGATGAAAATTTCTATAGTAACGCGAATTACGGGCACCAGAACATCCAACAAATCATGACGATATTCTCGTCCCTGTTTGAAGAGTACCAGAAGCTACTCGCCACCGGTATCCAGCCAGTGAATATGGCAGAATTTTATTCTTATTGGTTACTTATTAGCACGGAAGAGATCAAGTTCGTGGACGTGCTTTCCACGCTGCCGTCGCACATACTCTCGTCGCCGGCCTTCAAGTTTGCGTACCAAGTATTTAGGTGTTTATCAGTGAAAGATAATGAAAATTATGCCCGTTTTTTTAATTATTTACGTGAAGCTGATCTGTTACAGTCGTGTACCATGTTCCAGCATGTGCGCAAGTGTCGCTATGAGTGGATCAAGCTGCTCAATCGGTCGATCAGAGGCTCTACCATGCCTTTGTCGGAGCTATCATCCTTGTTAATGTTCACTGATCCCAAGGATACCTTGGATTTTGTGACCTGCCTGGAATTGAAAATTCATAATTCTGAAGTGGAATTTGGATCGAATAATGACTTGGATCTCGACAATGTCGTGCGTCATCACAACGTTAACGGTCTGAAGCTAACGGTCAAATCGTATCACGATGTCCAGGGATTTAGTACCAAGCTACCAACCACTATAACGTACGCTGAAGTATGTCGAGGGATCACTAACAACCGTCCGTTATTCGACAACAGCGCCATGTTGGCTGGTAAAGCAGGGAAGTTGGTAGTAAAGAAGCCGCTTGGTAACACCGTCAATAAACCCAAGAGTAATGACGTAGTGAAGCCAGTTAAGAGCACGCCGGTCGTGGAGAGAAACCCATCTAATGTGAGTAACGTCAGTAATATCACCGCATCTTCTACTGTATCAAAGGCGAAGAGTGTGACGTCAGCTGCTACTGCTGCTGCGGTGACACCTAAACCGGCTGTGGATAAAATACCAAGTATTGCGAAATCAAGTGAGAGTCAGAAGGTACAAGTGAAAGAGCCCCCGAAGAATGTAACGGCTAGTCTCCCCTGGGAAGCTGGTTACGTGGCACCCAAGCCAGTCGAAGTCGCTCCAAGACCAACATTACCTTGGTTAGAAGTCGCTGCACCAGTTGCATCCGCGGCGATATCAATACAACCAGTGAGTAGCAGCATGATAGATCAATGGTGCAAGCCCGTCGTCGCACTAGACATGCCACTGGAGCCATACAAAGCACCGTCACCTAGTGAAGACGAACTCATATATAAACACCGCAAGGAACAACGTCGAATAAAACGTGAAAAAGATGAAGAAAATCAACGGCTACAAAAAATATGGAATGAACAAGAAGCAGTGCGATTGCACGAGGAGCAGGAGCAAGTCAAGGCCAGGCATCGCGAGGAGAAGCTGCAAGCGCTAAGATTGCAACAGAATCAAATCGGAGAAACCATTCGTTTCAATCATTTAAATCGTGTTAAATACAAGGTGTTTCATCATTTAATGCAGGTCGCATGTCAGCGTCGCATCACTCATCTGGGTCAGAAATTGATATTTAAACGGTTTCACAACCATATGAAGAAGCGACAACAGAGAGACATCTCATTGCTACGTCATCTCTACACCGCTGGTTCCTCCCGCCGGTATGATAATAATCAATCCACGCAGATAGTGAATGATGCTTCCGCCTTCTACAAGCAACGAGCCAGCAGCCAATCCATCCAGCTAGTGCACCTGTCCGTTGCCAAGAAAGCCGCTTTACTACCCGATTACCATCAATTATTCAACTCAATTGTGAGCACATTCCCTGCCACCCTGACCGAAATCTATGAGAAATCAATCAGGAAAACCATGTGGGACCCGGCGTACGCCTCGCTGCGGCAGCACGTCTTGCCGCACGTGGCCTGGAACAGTGATTTGTTCCTGAAATTAGCGGTTTTATCACCTGCATCGTACACTAATCAGTGGTGTGGAAATGACAATTATGCCGTGAATGTTATGCGTTCTATTATGTATAATGAGCAATATCACGAGTCCATACTAGGGATTTGGCACCAGGATACGTTAGAACCCCGACGAGTGAGTGTGAGTGTCACTGACGTATGCAATGTAGAGCACGATATCGTTGCTATGAGTGGTGCACAGATTATATTATTGATTCTCCCAGTGCAAAGCATGGTTAATAGGTACGTACTTAACGCATTGAAGCAAGCGATTACGAATAACGTCAAGATAAGCCTTATTGCCATCAGTGAAACGGTTACTGGGAACAGTCAGTGGTACCAGATAGAGTCGGTCAACCCTAATAATGAAGTGACGCACTTACTCAATCAGTTATCGAGTCATATCCACAACATACAGTCGCACATCACGTCCGTGTACCACTTAGTAATCAATGCATCGGCAGTACCAGCGCCATCTGCATCGATAGACCTGATAGATAACAACGTACTCGTGCAGTGTGTCAATTGCCTTTCAAGCTCCTTGTTAACCTTGTGCCAAGACACCATTGCTCACCCGTTACTAGAGCGGGTGACACTGTACTCGTACCTGGAGTCTCTAGTGGGCTCATGCACCAATACCCGCAATGGCGGCATCGCGCACATTGTAGACAAGTTCAATGCGGCAGTGAGTGAGTACATGGCTGCCATCGTCACCACTTATTCGTACGCCGAATATTTCCCTTTTCATGAATTCAGTGTTGAAATCAATGGTGCGCACGTCGTTGAGGGTATATTAGGGACCAGTATCGACACCGCCATCACAGATAACTACTTGCCTCTGGATTGGAGCAGGTTAAATGAGATCGGAGAATGCATACTTCAACGACTACATATGCCACCATTTCCTCTACCTAGTACTGTTACCACCATCGAAAACTGCCGCGTATTGTGTAACGGATACATGGATGAGTTAGAGAGTAAAGGGTGGGTGTGTGGTCAACTGCGTCAGTCCTTCATTACCAACTACGCGGAGTATGTAATGAGTGGCAGCACCTCCTCTAGTAGCACGTGGTCCTCCAGCTTGGCAGCTATGATGATGTTCACGATTCGAGCGTGTTATGAGTCAGTACAGTGTCCTTACGACCTAATAATCTACATGCCTATCAGTCCAATCAACCATATTCGAAATATAGCCGTTGACGATGTAGAGTATACCGATTCGGAAGAATATAAACCATTTCAACGACATAAACGTGAGTTAATTGAAATAGAATCACCGGTTGCCATCCCTGTAATAGCGGAATTCATGGATATTGATTCGGCATCCAAACGCACTCGCTACGACGCTGAATCGTGTCAAGAAATGGACGAAATGATGGCGTTTGTGGACCGTGTCGCCGTCGAACGAGAGGCGTATAATCGCATGAAAGTGATGCTCACCGATGCTTTGGACATGGGAAAAGGGTGTAGCAATCACACCCGCAAGGTAGAGACGGCCCATGACGTACTAACGACCACGTCATCCAGTGAAGTACAACAAGTTCTTGATGCATTTCGACTGGAAAGACAGCGATTCAACGCGACTTACGAGGGCTTCAAGACGAAATAATGTGAGAATATTGTATTGTTTGTTACAGAAATAAAATATATTTTATTCACGAGGACCGACCGACCGGCCGGACTGACCGTTTTATCCTTTTCTCTTCTTCTTCTGCTTGTACGCACTTGGGACGGCCGCGTACAGCAGCGCTTTGGCGTCCTTCTTTCCTCCTTTTTTGTTGTTCAATTTATTAAATTTTTGTCCGTTATTTTCTCGACGCTTATTCAGTAGTCCCTAAGTAAGTAATATGTGAATGAGTGAGTAAGTGAGTAAGTAAGCGAACGGGTGAGTGAGTGAATGAGTAAGTGAGTGAGTAAGTGAGTGAGTAAGTGAGTGAGTGAGTGAGTGGATACCTTTTTACCCACTTCTTGTAATGCTTTCTCGAATTTACTTAATTGTTTCACTTGAGGTTTCTTATAACTACCAACGGATCTATTATCCACGTCACTCAGATCGCTGCTATTGCCATCGTCGTCGTCGCTGTCATTCGCTGCTGTGGGTACACTCTCGTTCACGCTCAGGTCGGTATTGATAACCACCGAAACATCCGCGCCGAACATGTCCAAGGTATGCTGGTCACTGTACACACACGACTAATAAGAGAACGAGTGAGTAAGTAAATGAGTGAATAATACGTGAGTAAGTAAATGAGTGAGTAATAAGTGAGTAAGTGAGTGAGTAAGTGAGTGAGTAAGCATGCAGATACCTGTTCACTATTCTTTTTCTCTGGTTCTTCTTCAACTTCTTCTTCGCCATCGTCTTCAGCAGCGGTGTTTGTATTACTCTCCAGCGCTTTTTTTTTCATTTTTTTAGTATCCTTCAATATATTTTTCTTCTTCAGAATATTCATTGCCAAACCTAAGCAAGTGAGAGAGTGAGTAAGTAAGTAAGTAAGTAAGTAAGTAAGTAAGTAAGTACCATATTTCCTTCTTTCTTGCTTCCTTTTTCTAAATCCTGTCAACCATTCAACTCGCGCTTCTTCATTGAACACTACTTCGCCTTTCTTTGCCGTAGTCACTGCTTTACCTAATAAGAAAAGTAATTAGTGAGTACGTAAGCGAATGAATTAATAACTCAGTGAATAAATAAGCGAGTCAGTTAGTGAAATAGTAAGGGGGCAAAGCAGTACCTAGCTTCAATTCACCTCCGCTTACAACATTTGCAGCTGCAGCTTCTTGAGATATTGCAAACATTTTTTTTAAACGATTTTTTCGTTGAATTCGTTTTCGTTCATTAAACCGCCCAGAAAGGCCATGGTCTACACCCATTTCTTACTCACTTATCACTCCCTGATCACTCACTTTCTCACTCACTCACTCCCTTTCTCACTTATCACTCAAAAAATGAGAAAAATCGCCAAAAAATACCGGCAAGACGAGGCCGGTACCGGCATTGAAGAAAGATTCTGTGACGTAAGGAGTCAATAGGGCAGTAAATCTAGGGCTTGTAAGAGCAACGCAGGGATCGACGCAACGCAGCTGATAGTAACGGATCTATTGAATAGATTCTATTCATTCACGGGCACCGGTACTTTTCTGGATCAGAATACGGTACCGGCCCGTTAGCACTTGCTAAGACTTAGCAGCTAAGTAAGCACTCTAAGTAAAACAGGAGAGAATTAAAGTGAGTGAGTGACTGATTTAGTGAGTGATTAAGTCAGTAAATGTCGGAAGCGGATATCGAGTTAGGCGATGTGCCCTTACTCTCTCGCTCGGGTCAAATATCTATCAAAATCAAGTACCAGAACAAGGATTACGAGGTGAATTTGTCTGCGCAAGAGGTCGTGAGTGAGTTAATCGACAGGTTCAAGCAGTTGCTGCCGCCGCTCGACACATACAACAAGAATATTCGATTGATTTATTCGGGGAAATTATTGTCGCCTCCAAGGTTATTCATATTCTCACTCACTCATTCACTCGTTTACATACTAATTATTTTTATGTCGTAGTGCACCACTTAGTAACTTTAAGATTGTTGATGGTTCGTTCATTCATGCAGTAGTTAGTGCGATACCAAATGGGGCAGCACCAGCTGCGAATGTAGTAACAAACTCATCGTTAATCGTTGGAGGGTTCGATGTGCTTCTGTCGGATGGACTTTCCATCGATGAAGTTGCAGCAATTAGGTAATCACTCACTAACTAACTGACTCACTCGCCCGCTTGTCTACTTATTTACTCATTCATTCAATTTTTCATTGATTGATTCAGTCATAAGCTCACTAATACTAACTTATTCATTAACTAATTCATTCTGCATTTATCAAGGAGTTATTTCCGTGCAAGTGTTGACGAATTTGCTCAATCTGATCCCTTATTAAGCCACCCATTGCCCAACGAGACGCAGGTGCAGTATAGAAGTAGAATAGAAAGCGCGTGGATACAAGCGCAGGAACCATATTCTGAGTTCTACATGAATTTACCTGTAAACTCTTCAATTCATAGGTTTATTCACTCACTCACTCATGCTTACTCACTCACTCACTCACTCACTTACTCAATTACTCACTCACTTACTTACTGAATCACTCACTCGTTTACTCACTCACTCACTAACTCACTTATTCACTTACTTTCTCACTCACTCATAGAGTTAATCCATCTAGTAGACAGCCGTTACTTACCCAGATGTTAGGCGGAAGTAATGATCCATACGAGGAAAGTATGGTTGGTACTCAAGGTACCTTCAAAGATTTCATGTGGGGATTGATATTCGGCATAGGTACTTGCAATAACTCACTCATTACGAATGTATTCATTCACTCACTTACTCACGTATTCAGTCTTTGGATTCCTCGCACTTATTTGTATTTGGGAGAGAAATATAACGTACCGCCAGAAAATAGGAATCTTAGTGGGTGTGATGATCAACATTTCGGTTTCGGTAGGAACTAATAATGACGCGAACAAGTCATCGTGATTGACGACAACACTACCACATAATCATCTGTTTATCATGTATAAAATGTTAAAGAAACGCTTCCTACAAGTAACTGTTTACTTTCTATAATACATAAAAAGGGTCTACATTTAACTTGATGCTGCCTTCTTTGCCTTGTGCTTGGCGATTCTTCTGCCAACACCAAACACCTTCTTGTCTCTGTTCTTCTTTTCTTTAATCTGCTTTCTTGATTGTTTATTTTTCTTTTCTGTGACTCTAGCAATGCGGTATTTTGGCTCGTACTTCAAGGCGTCTTCCCATGAGTTATATATTAAACAGAATCCACTCGATCTTCCGCCACCGAATACTGTGCGGAAACCAAATAATATAACACAATTCTTCTCTTTCACCTTGAACATTTCAGCTACTTTTGATTGTAATTCTGATTTACTAACATTGGCTACACCAGGGTGGATGACATCGATGACGAATTGACGACGGGCTAATAAATTGTTCTTTATTAACTTGCGTGTGCGTATTTGAACTGCTTGTTTCTCAGGCATGATTACTAATAAAATAATATAGAATGTAAGAATAAAGCAATTCAATGGTGATATATACAGTCAATAAAGAATGAATTAATGAATGAATAAGTATGATTGGTGGTGAAACTATCAGTGACACAAGAACGCTAACAGGATAATGACTGAATATAGAATTATAAATTCATTTCACCACATGAGAAACGATTCATTCGTCTAAGTCGTACAACTGGAGCTGATTCAACCACCATGTATTCGCTACTATCTCATTCGCCGCGCAACAAACAAATTAATTCGTTTCTTTTCCAATCAACGATTAAAATTAAATTTGGTTGTCACCGCGTGATTGATTGAGCTAGTGAACAAACACGAGGTGGGTCGCCTACATCCAGCCACTATCTCTTTCGCGTCTTGCCATTCCTCCTTTCAACCACCAAGTTATTCAATGTATTACTCACCTAACTTTATTTATTTATTATTTTTTTTCATGGACATGGTTGGTCTCTCTAGCCATCAAAAAAAAGTTAGGGTTCCGAAAAGATTTTGAAAAGAAAAAATAATAAAGTTACAAGCTTATTGAAGTGGAATGTATACTCTACGCTTGGTTAGCGATCCTGAAATGCAATAATTAGGCTTGTATTGACACTTACAGGTGACTATGAGATATATCGGAAAAGTCTCTAATACGTTTGTAAACAAAATTTAATGCAATAGATATGCACTCCATATCCAAATAATTGCGTATTGACCTCGTTATCACCAGCTGCAACTCCTCCACCTTTCAGGGCAGGCCGGTTTATTTCGATTTTTGGAAAAGTCGGTTTTTCAGCGAGGTCTCCGAGACTCTGAGGAGTACAGTATTACTTGCAGAGTAGAGAAACTTTGAAAGAAAGAATGAATAAATAATTGTGCGGCCGATATGATAAGTTGATTTGAATCATGAAAACCACAATTCCTCCTGTAAAATCCAAGGTGGTTCCCAAAGTGGTGCCTGGATGGCGAAAATATAACATTAAAAAGGTATTTCACTAACTAACTCGTCAATTAAGACTTTCTCGCTCATTTTTATTTCATCTAATCAACTAAAGGAATACAAGCAAGAGAAATGGTACGAGCCATCGCATAATTTGTCATTTCCAGCATTCCTGCCGTCGAATAGCGCTGCTTTTGATGAAAATGTTGATCACACTGCACAGCCGTACCTAGCAGAAGGAAGATGGAATGTCGAAAAATCCAAAAATATACTTGAGGTTATTACTCACTCCGTCCCGTTAGTGGTTTGCTTACTCACTCACTCCTTTTAGGATGAAATAATTCGATATGAAAATAATGAGAGACAGCGATTGAATAAGTTGAGAGTCCAAACAAAGAATAAAGTAATAAGAATTATCGACTATATCAAGCGTGTACTGCGATGGGGCACGCCGTCATTGGTATCACTGCATCAATCCATCATTGAAGAGTATATAGAATACCTAGTACCCATGATTGAGTTGGATTATGAACCGTGTACAGCTGAAGGTATCCGGGTAGAGACATCGCCATTCAGACACATGAATTTACTAGAAGCGTGGACTAACAAGTGTATTGGCACTTTGGCGGGTACTAAATCACAGGATATTATGCATAAATTACATTTAATCTCATCATCCATACAAGCAAAAGACAACGAAATCGTACGCACTTACTTAGAAATGCGAGTGGTAATAGAAGATATGAAGGTGAAAATGGACTCCAAACTAAGTCGAATGGTCCATGACAACGTAGGAAGGAAGGACAGATTTTACACGATTTGGTACTTGGCAAACCACGGGCTTATCGACATCCTGGAAAGGTTTCTAAAATCAACCTTGTTTCGCTCTATTGACGAGCGTGATCCCGACCACGGCTACACCGCACTGATGTACGCCAGCAAAAATGGCAACTTCGAAATGGTTAATTATTTGCTTTCTAAAGGAGCAAAAAGTAATATAAAAATCGCTGATGGTCGTACTGCATTGCACCTAGCAGCAGCGTATGGTAGTAAGAAGTGCATCTACGAGTTGCTGTCTACCGGTGACGTATTCGTTACAGACAAAGATGACTATGGCTGCACCCCGTTAGATCTAGCCATTCAGAACAAAAATGAACAGACTATATACGCATTAGAGAGATGGGATCAGTTACTGCCTCCCGAAGACGAGGAATTGGTGGAGGTGCAAGTCGAGGAGGATGTCCCGGAGGAATACACGAAGACGCCTATTGATATCGTCGCCAAAATGTCACCCAAATTAAGAATCCTAACTAAGAGATTGCAAGAAACGAATGGAGGCGTTATACCGAACCCGTTAGTAGAAATAAGATTATGTGAGAAGCACGCAACATTGTGTATGATTGAGGGATTCAAATACGACGCGGTCAAGTCTCTGCGAAGGAGGTGGTTAATAACAAAACGCCTCATTGAATACAACGACGATCCTGACGTCACCAGCTACTCGAAGCTAGAATTACCTACCGAAATCGAACGAATGGCATTGACGACAGTGTACGACCACAGTACGACTCTCCCTCGCACCCTAAATAACACGGCAGCCGTTGACATCGGCCGGTCCTTTGCAGAGGAGCTGATCAAAGTCAAGTTGGAAGGATACGCGGTCGTGGTGCTCAAAGAATGCCTGCGTATTCAAAGCATTGAAACCACGAAACGGATTGCAATTATCGCTCGAATTGCAGAAACACAATTGTTTATTCATGACTTGGTCTATAGCAAGCTTGTAGCCCGGCGGCGACAGAACAGTGATAAGTTGGTGCGATTGATAACGTCCAGAGCAGCCGCTCATGCCATAAGTAGGAAATACATGTACGAGTTAGACGAGGCGATGAAGCACGGTGAATTCTCAAAGCTATTAATTATAATGGGTCAATATACTACCGGGCAGAAGGAAGAAGGTGTGGATGCTGATGGTGGGCTCGCTACCATCCTACTGGATAACATGCATCTACTGCACTATGCACTGTCGCTGCATGACAGCATCTATGCGCGGGATATAGTTGAACCATGCACCTTGGCGCCATTACTCGAGTTGCTTGCGGAAGGTGCAGAGCGACAGGGACTCCTGCCACATGCCTTATCGATTATGAAATATGCGCAACGAGTGTGTGAACGCACATTAGGTGTTCATGATGAACAAAGTATACGTATATCATTTCAAGTATTACGTTTACAATTACGTGCCAGTTCCACACCCGAAGGATATAAAATCGCTGCCCAAATATGTGTAGAGATCACTCACAATATAGACGTATTAAGCAGGACGAAGCCGTTAGAAAGCGAGAAGCTAACGACGCAAGCAGCGAATTTACTAGCCATTTCCAAGCTATTCGAAGACTACCGTGCACACCACCCAATAGTGCAGAAAGCGGAGGAGTTAGTGGTGTATCCGGTGCCTACCAAGGACTTGGTCAAACAGAGTCGGACTAGCAGCGACAAATTGGTGATCGTTACCGGGTTGGGCGGAGTCAAGCTCATTAATTCCAATCGCAAGAATGCCGCGAGAACTAGTCGCAGCAGCAATCGTCACCGGTCTAGCATAGAGAGTATGCATGATGAAAGCACTATTAATGGCGATGCCATTGGCTCCATGTCCGCGCGATTACTATCTCAACCAAGCTATAATATTGAGGAAGTGCGTCATGTATTTAGCATGTTTGATACGATGAAACAAAGCCATATTGAAGATATGAATAGCCAGAATAGCCATATTATTCAAGGTACACTTACTCACTCACTCACTCTTCCTTACTCACTCACTCATCTAATTTCAATCAAGATATCATAAGCGACAAAGAGACCCTCATGAGTACCGCCAGCAAATTCTTCCATAGCTACAACAACGAGGCCTACTGCGACGTAACCAGTAGCTACTTCACTTCAATGGGATTAGAAAACGGTTTCCGCGAAGAAAATATTAATAAAAAGAAGGAGCAAATGGACGTGGTCCTGCAGACAATAGACGCTGAGTACTACCGGCACAAGGACGCGCCGTCAAGTGAGGCCGTTGAGAAGGAGAAAGTCATCTGGTGGGTCTAGTACGCACGCACTTCACTATGCCGATGGGTGTATGATGCACGTCAGTATGCCGTTGGGTGTGTGATGTACGTCAGTATGCCGATGGATGTGTATTACTATATACATTGTTATATTTTGTACAATTAATTTTCCTTTTTACCATTCATTTCTTGTAAGACTTGCAGCAAATGATACCCCAGTTCCGCCTCGCTGCATGCAATTACATCGACCTGAATTGAGTGAGTGAGTAAGCATGAGTGAG
>JACCDO012246903.1_pt1 | contig 13806 bp, 22 predicted proteins | sample 7446101 | NCBI WGS metagenome assembly JACCDO01 (sample SAMN15323440, study PRJNA562643) | freshwater metagenome | isolation source: river surface water | place: USA:Blue River Watershed | collected 2017-08-16
GGTCGTCCCCACTTTTACCTCAAGGGTGAGAAGGAGTTTGACCTGACGAAGATTCCAAGCATCCCTGAAGAGTTCCGCAACTTTGAGCAGCTCCGTGGATATGGGTACATGGCGCTTATTACAAGCACGAAGACCACGAAGTCATATAGTGGTGACATCCGTGAGATTACAGAGATTCCTATTTCTGAAATCGTTCCTGACTATGATACGATGACGGCATCCTCTTGCTACGAAGAGGATGATATTACACATGCGGAGTTTGTTGAGTTCCAACGGTTCTGTGACTGGGTGCGTGAGACTGGGATTGACTTTACGTATTATATGTCGTATTAATGATAAACCAAAATAAAAAACGGAAAAGCATTGTCTTTTTCACTGTCAAAATTAGTAATTCTAAAAGCACAGTCTAAAGTGCGCGCCCTATTGAATAAACTCACATCATAATAATTGTAATTAAGGTACTTTTACAGTAAGTGCTTGTGCCATATCATATAATTTTTGTATTGGAACATTTTTTAGTTCAAGATAGTATCGTGTAAGATAATCATCTTCACTAACTTCCCCTTTTGAATTATAGAAATCAATATATGCTCTTCCAGTTTTTAGCAAATTAGAAAAGTATTCTTCCTTTTCAGGATAGTAAAATCCAAATCGTTCATAATACATTAAAGGTGTTCGCATAATTTCATCTAATGGCATGCTAGATGCTTGAACTTTTTCAATTGCATATTCATATACAAATTTATCCCCAACTTTTGCAGTATCATCTGCTGTAATAATATAATCATCAACACCAATATAGTTGGAATGTAATTTTAGAATATAAAAGTATACAATGAACATAACATTTGTAAATTTAGACCCTTGATATGATTCACAAGTCAGGGCAAAATTATAATCCCCTTTAATTGTTATACCTTTTGCCACGACAGTTGGATGAACATATTCTCCCCAAGGCATTTCTTTATCTTCAGGAGCATATCGTTCAGAACCTAACCAACACCCTTTAAGTCCTAGGTATCTGGATCTGTATTTAGGATGTCCTCGGGATATGTATTTAGGATTGGAGACCTGCGAAATTTCAATTTCAATCTCTTTAATATATTTTTCTTCAAATTTGAGATGTAGATGAAGAAAGAAAGATGGATAATAGGGGACTGTAATAACTTCCGTTTTTTTATGAAGATAATCTTCAACATTTTTATGATTTTGAAAGGCTGCCAATAATTTAGGCTTTAATCGTTTTAATAAATTAACCTCAATTAGACCGCCGCCTCTTTTTTTCATAGTTTTATGGCGTTTCAGGGGTTTACGATATACTCTTGATTTCATTTCTACTATTAATATAGAAATGGGAATAGTGTGAAAAAATTGATCCCCCCTGCCGTGCCTCCTGAACAGTACCACTCACACGTACAGAATGACGACCACGTGTGATTTCAGCGCGATTCAGGGCGAGGATATCTGGGGCGGCGAGGACACCTCCTTTGATACGACACGCCTCTCCTATCCCAAGTTCTCTCTCTTCAACTCCGCAGTGGATGCTCATAGGCAGCTCCTCGCAGAGGAGCGCGAGGCAGCCCTCAATACAGCGACTGTGGAGACTCATGAGGATGATTTCAAGTGGCCCACTGTTGATGCTCATAGGGAGGTTCTCGCAGAGGAGCGTGAGCGTGAGGCAGCCATCGCTCTTGACGCTCTTAAAGTGCCAATTGAGGAGTTTGCGGTGGAGGTTCTTCAGTGGAAGTGGAGCGAGCGCCAGAAGAGGCTCAACACCGAGAAGGCGCAGAAGCACATCAACGTCATCCTCAACTGGGTTCTTGCAAACGGAGGAAAGGGTGCCATCATTCAGAACATCCGAAAGGCCATCGCCACTGCGACCCACAAGCGTGACCTCAAGTCCGAGTCTTTCACCTACGACATCAATGACGAGATCACCGAGGATGGTGTAACCTATAATGTTGACTGGCTCATCAAGAATACCAATGTCCTCACTCAGATTGCTAGCGCGTTCAACGAGGAGCACTTTGTAGCGCGGCGTAGCTCCGAGTACAATCCAGTCACGGGTCTCACACTCATCCGAATCATCGTGGAGTTCTGGCCATGACCCTATTCCGCCCTATTAGACTATACACCATATATATACTGAATATAGCAACCAAAAAAAATTGACAGCCATATTGGCGCGTCATAAAAAAGTCGCGGTTGGAAGCGCCAAGCATCAGTGTCCGAGTGGTTAAGGAGACGGCCCTAGGAGCCGTTGGCGAAAGCCGCATGGGTTCGATCCCCATCTGATGCACTTTTTTATTCAGTATCATAACTGGTTGGCGGAGGATAATAACAATTAGAATCTGTATAAATACGTGAGCGACATAGGTATGCGACCCAACTTTTTGTACTATTCCACGCAACAGGAAGTGGCATTGATTCCGCTATACAAGCCCGCTCACATATTTCATTCGCAATATGGGGATAGTCTTCAAGATATATATCCTCTAGACCTTTTACACTCTTTCTAACGGCATCATATGCGATAGAAAGACTGCTGAACACTGTAATCATATCCTCGCCATTAGACCGAATAAGAAGAACACAACTATACGGCTGTGCCATTTGTAGACTATATGTGGCAAAAAATCAAACCAAAAAATACGTCAATTTTTGGAGCGCGCAGGTTTCACCAATGAAAAATATTGTAGTTTGTTTTGGTGGGATTGTTGTATGTTGTATTTATTCTATGACTTTCTGATTCACTCCGTCTCAAGCTCCTTTGCCGCGTTCACGACCTCCTTCTCACTCGGAGCGGGCCAAGAGGGAAGCTCCTTGAGAAGAGAGCCGATCTTCATTGCGAGCTTCTTGTTGATGCCGTTCTTCTCAAGGATGGGGCGAACTGCTGCGAGACCCGTCGTCCAGGTCGTAGGAGCGCGCGGCTTCTTCTCCGTCTCAGTCTCAGAAGAGTCATCCTTCTTGCTCTTCTTTGCCTTCCCCTTCTTCGCCTTACCACCACCAGCAGCACCACCACCGACCGACTCGCGGATGAGCTCAAGAAGCTGCATCGCAATATCAAGTCGCTCGTCAACGGAGAGCTCAGAGGCACGCGCGATGATAGACTCAATGGAAGCCATTTGTGCTGGTTGATACGTATTACTTTGTATCTGTACCGTCCAACACAGCGCCGAATCCGGTTCAATTTTTTTCTGTAGGGTCGCGACAATATATACAACAATATATACAACATATATAATTTATTCCTATTGTAATTATATATGTCTTCATATTTCAGAAATATACAGAAAAAAATTGAACCTTCTGCGCCGCTGGAAGAATTGTACCCTGGCAGAGACAATAGTAAGCCAAACGCCAACGCTTCTTGAATGCCTTCGCACTTTCACACGATTCTTGCGCTCAAGATGAACTCGCCTCCCACTTCTCCGCGCCCTTCTTCTCCTACTCCTGATTCTGTTCCCAACGCACCCATGAAGTCGCGCACCGAGAAGCTTTCTAGTGAAGCACTTGATGCCGCGCGCATGGCTGGAATTCACGCCTTCGCCGCAATCATGATGGAGCCGCGCCCTTTCATGCCGCCCCACTGGAAGGATAAGAACGTCTAACTCCTAGAAATATATAAACTCTGTTATATACCAAAAAATTGAAGATTGGCTCCTGCCTTTTTTCACGTACACGATCGCGCATTCAATCATAGTGACACATATCCGATTATGCGACACGATGATTACTCAGCTCGGTCAGAAGGTCCTTCATAGGCACCAGAGTACGGCGATTCAGTGGATGAAGGAACGTGAGGAAGATCCTGTCTTTTGCGGCGGCCTTCTCTGCGATGAGATGGGTCTCGGCAAGACGCTCACTACTATCGGCCACATGATCAATTCCCCCGTCCAGTACACGCTCATTCTCGCCCCTCTCGCGGTCCTTCATCAGTGGGTCAAGGATTTCCTCTCCCTTGGAAAGTCTTCCCCCGCTATCTATGAAATGAAGGCGGGCAAGTGGCGTCCTAGCGGAGGTGAGCCGAAGAATGGAGCAGTCTACATCACAAACTACGATAAGCTCCTTTCTAATCCGAACCTCTTTCGCGAGTCCTATGACCGCCTCATCTGCGACGAGGCTCATATCGTTCGGAATCATAATAGCAAAAAGTACAAGAATCTCCACAAAATCACTCATAAGACGACATGGCTCCTCACGGGAACTCCTATCGTTAATCGTACGATGGATCTTTCCGCTCTCCTCTCGCTCATCAACAAGCGCCTCTCGCCAAATCGCACACTTCCTGAGGAGAAGGCGACTGAGTATATGAGCCTCTACGCTCTCTGTCGCACGACCGAGCAGCTCCGCGACACAATTGTCGCAGCACTTCCTCATCCGCCTACTATCCATCATCATCGCCTCCCCTTTCGCACAGAGGAGGAAGCCACCTTCTATCGCGGCATTCAGGGAGTCCTCGCCGCAGAACTCCAGCGCATCATGGACGCCGTTCATATGGACATGTACGAGTTTCTTGAACTCCTCTTGCGCCTTCGCCAGATCAGCGTCCATCCCCAGGTCTACATCAATGCCAAACGTCGCAAGAACAAGCACTACCCTCGCAAAGACTGGATCGGCGACTCTACAAAGACAGAGGCTATCGTGGACATTCTCCGTAAGGACACGGGGGAGCACGGCTATGTGATCTTCTGCCAATTCAAGGAGGAGATTGCGCTCCTTCAAGAGCGTCTCTCAAAGGAGGAGTGTGTGGAGAATATCCTCGTCTATAACGGCGAGATGACCGCCGCTCAGCGCGCAGATATCATCGCAGACTCGGAGAAATATATGGATACTGCCATTGGCGAATCGGTCTATAGAACACTCAAGAAGGCTCTTCCCCATTCTCGCGATCTCAATCTGGACTGCTGTGGAGTCATTCAGGGATTCCTCGGACCGCGTCATACAGTCATTCTTGCTCAGATTCATTGCGCAGGTACTGGTCTCAATCTTCAGCACATGGACCGCGTCATCTTTACAACTCCGTGGTGGACGGCGGCCCTTATGGACCAGGCCGTTGGGCGCGTCCTCCGCCTCGGCCAGACTCGTCGTGTAGTTATCCACCATCTCGCACTTGAGGAGGAGTATGAGAACTCTATGAACATTGATGACTATATCAATGAGCGCGTGGAGATGAAGCGCACACTCTGTCGCAGCCTTCTGGAAGCGGCCAATCACCAAGTCTAAATATACAATATAAAACTCATAAAAACACCATATACCATACCATTTTTCTTTTTGAATCACATACTATTCAAAAAAATTGAACCTCCACACACCCACACAAGTAAGATACCCGTATCACTCTTAACAGTAACACACACAACTCTTAAGAGCGAACACCATGGATTTCAAGAGCCTTTCTATCACGATTCTTGAGGAGCTGACGGATCCCAATGTGGACAAGGCCTACGTTTCTGCAAAGATCCGCGCATGCATTGACATGAGCGACATTGATCTCTACACGGTTATGGACAAGAAGAATAAGGAACTTCAAAAGGAGATTACAGCGGCAAATGAGAAGATTACCGCACTCGCAGAAGAAACTATGGAAATGAACGCCCGCCAGTTTGAAAAGGAGCGGGCTGAGCTGATCTCACATATTCATACAAAGGATGCCCAGCTTGCCAGTGCGCAAGCCACCTTTACCCAGATGAACGAGTACATTCAAAAGCTCCATGCGGAGATTGCGAGTCTGAAGGCGGCACGTGCTTGATACCGTAGGCGGCATTTTATGACAAAATCAAATCACCATAATACAACAGAAAAGAAGATGGATAGAATCACATCCTTTTTCAACACAGGATATACCACTGCCTCTGTAACTAGCGGAAGTGGTTTTTCATATTTATGGTTGTTTGTAGGACTTAGTGTTGCTGCGTTGATTTGCTTTGTATTGTACATGGTTCTTGGTCGCGCAGAGACTCGTCCGGTCAAGCAGGGTTTCTACGGTGGCCCCATCAATGGCACATCTGGACTCCCTTGCGGTCGCATGTCCTCTGAAGCAGAACAACTCCTTGCTCTTTTTGAATCTAAACAATTGAATGTCGGCGAGGAAGGCAAGGCGGACTTGCACGACTTGCGCAACTTGCTCAGCAAGATGTGCTGCTTGAAGCAAGACTTGATGGCGCCACAACACCTCATTGCCGCTACAAAGGAAATGGGTTTCCAGACACATATGGATATACAACCAGTCGCAGACTTGACGGCTCGTTGCTTTAGTAAGACAATTCCCGAGCGTGATTTGAGTGTACAGTTCATCAAGTGGCGCGACTATGGTGTTGACCTCTTGCGCCGCCTCTGTACAGCGGCATCCCTCTCTGAAGCCGAAGTCTTACACGCAGAGAAGCTTCTCTTTGCCACCTGGAAGGACGTCCAAGACGTCGCTATGACGACTTGCTTGAGCTCCGTCGGCGAGGGCGCCTTCAAGCAGAGCCCTCACGAGGCTGCCCCCAACACTCCTGAAGAGATCCAAGACCTCCGCCCTTATGATGGATTGTATTAGATTTAGGACAGCCACCCACGCACTCGCTCGTGATTTCGGATTCTGTTTTCAATCTGTAGCCGATTGTCGCCGCGCATCTCTTGAAGGCTCTTCTTAAAGGCTGCTTCAATTGATGATAGTCTGTATTTATAATAATACACCACTATCTCACCACGTTCTTCTTCAAGCATTTCTATAATTTCGTAGGCATAATCTTCTATAATTTCAATATAATGGAGATTTTCGGCACGGAACAGTTTCTTTCCAGTTCCTTTTGGAAAATTTGTACACATAGTTTCATAAAGCTCTATAAGTGATTCAAGGTATCTGATATGCGATGCCTCTGGAATATCGGCGGGCGGTTCTTTATAATGTCGTGCTTTTGCTAGATATAGGCCCATCTATTTACTAAATACAGGGGCTTATAAGTTTAGACTCGTACTGATGTTCTAATTTAAGGACGAACCAAGTTGATGAAAAGCATCAACCCAATAATCTGCCAAAAGGAGCGGGCGGGCTTGGCAAAGGAAAAGAGGTCAACGATGACATTGTTCCAGAGGAGCTTGCCGACGAACGCGAGGATTACAAAGGCAACTGTGAAGGCAAGGAGCGTAGCAACAGAATCAGCGTAGATTTCACGCTTAACATTGGGGGCCGTGTCGGCAAAGCCTTCAACGGCTGCGCGGCAAGCAGACTGAATAGCAGACATGTTTCTACTATGAGGTTCGGGAATTTTATATCTTTTGCACATCGGTTATGCAAAAATATGACATCTAGATAGCACTTTTTTAATTTAAGAGTTTAAGAGCCACAATTAAAGCAGAGGGTATCTCCCTCCACCCAAAACCCCTCAATATAGACATGATCAGTTACCTTCTTCTTAATGATCTTATCCGCACACTTCCAAACATCTAGCCAAGTATTGCCCTTGAGAACCACGCGGCGATATCCATCACTGATCCACTTACACGTGTATCCGTGCCGCTTGCTAAAGTCATTCTCCCCAATGGCATCGTAACACCAGACAGAGCTAGTGATACCATTCTTCTGTCCAAGCGCACTGATATTCTCAAAGGAGAGATCATCATCTTTCCAGAGAAGAGATGCAATATTAATGGGGGCAGGAGCGGGAGCAGCGGCAGGAGCAGGAGCAGGAGCAGGAGCAGGAGCAGGAGAGGCCTTGGGTACGATAGTAAGAGAAGTGGGTGTGGGCGCACCGATAGGTGTGCGGAGAGTCTTCAGAAGCGCCAGGACCAGCGTGTGGCGCTCCACAGGAGAGAAGCTCTGGGTCTTTGCGAGGATAGTCTTAACCGTAGACATTTTTAATTGAATACAATAGTGTTCTTGTATATCAGTACTTGTGTGTACAACGCGACGCGGGGGGTTCAATTTTTCCAGAACATACTATTATAAAAATTATATGCGTCCAGAAGCCGCTAAATATTGCTCCACCAACATCGCCTCTTGCGGTGTGAGTTCTTCTACTGTAACGGCCGCTGGTGGCGGAGGTATCAAATTCTGTATTGTCGGACCCGTATACACTGGAATCGTAATCGTCAAGGAAGGTCTCTTGGGATCCTTCTTCACGCCGTAGAAATAGAAATCCTGGGTTTTCGTATTGTAATACGCACCGTAATGACAAAAGATAGCGTCCAAATCAAGGACCGCTCGTATATCTTCCAACGTGAGTGCCTTGTAATAATCACGCCACTTGCTCAAACCACCCTTGGTCGCAAAGGACTTTTCAGGAAAATGCTTGCGTGTACCATGCTCTTTACAGCCAGTTGACGCACAAGAAAACAGCAAAAGACCTCCTGGGCGAAGAATCGTCACCGCCTTTTTCAGCGACTCGGAATATTCAGGGTCGTGCTGAAAACACTCGGAACTTATAACTGTATCAAACGTCGGCTTCAAGAATGGAAGTTCTGCCGTGCGATAAATTAGGTCGACATTGCGTCCTGGAAATACATCATTGCCATGATACGTACACGTCTCGTCAAAGAACTGTCTATTGTTGCCATTGACATCTCCTGATCCAATATCAAGAACTAGCTTGGCACCCGTGAAATATTGTTTCATGTATGTTCGGACAAACATGAAAAAATCAGCGATTTGTTGATGCATTGAGGGTCTCTATGGGTTTATTTAGATAGGACGATCGGGCTTTTTACGCGACTTACATCTTCTCAAGCTTGAGCTTCTCCTTCGTGACTGCGTCACGATGCTCCTCCATGTACTTGAGCGCCTCGGCCGCCTTGGTTTCGTCCTTGAGATGCTCCGTAAGAAGCTTCTGAATCGTCTTCGTATTGAGACCAGACTTGCGCTCCTTCTTCTCATAGAGAATACGACTGCCGCTGCTCTTGAGATCAAGAGCACCGAGGTTCTGCTGCTTCATAATATTCATAATAATACCCTCAAGAACCTTGGCGCGCTTATTCTTCTCGCTCGCTTGCTGCTTGTGCTGGGCAATCTCCTCATGAATCTTCCGCCACTCGGTGACGACCGTCGCGAGGTTCTGCGTATCAACGGGTTGCTGAGAGTCGGACATTTTTCTTATGTGGTATTCTGTACCGATTGTTTAGGCCAAAAATTGACCAATTTTTCTCGGTGACCATATAGGTATTCATATGGATATTGCTACAGAAGAGGAAACTGAGCGCTTCATTGGTGGTCTCTGGTACTCGTGGGGGCAACGACTCGTCAAGGATATCTGCCGCGCATATAAACTTGGCGATGAACAAGAGGAGGCGCTTATAAATGTGCTCCTGAGACCCAATGATTGGAAAGTAGTTGTGAAACAGTCTCTGAGGTGAAAAATAGAGTAGCCTATTTTTTCGTATTATATACTTTCATTCTTTCACTTAGATATCATCAATGTTTAGCTCATCGTCACCACGTTTCGCATCGCGCGCTACCGCGCGCTTTCGCTCTTCAGCCTCCTTACGCTTCGCTTGCGCAGAACCATCTCCATTGGCACCTCCACCCTCCGCCTCCTCTTCACCTGCGCCATCGTCAAACTCAAACCCATCTTCATCCGCTTGAATAGTTCCAGACCCACCACGCTCAACATTTACAAAGAGCAGCGGATTGATTCCATCAAGTTTCTTGAGTTGCCCGTGAACCTCTCGCTCATACTTGGCAAGAATATCTCCACGATCTTTCATCGCCGACCCTTCATCAAGGCTACGAATACTAAAGAGTACAACATCACCAATCTCAATTTTAGCAACTTTCTTGCGAAGTCCGCCACGAATATGTGCAATCCGCTCCTTTCCATCATTACAATACAGAAGCATGTTACGGTCGCCAAGACCTTTAAGAACACGACCAACCATCTGACCATCGGCCTCGTTAATCTCGTGCATCTCGGCCTTTGTCTCCACACCCTTGCCAGACTTGTACTTTTTACCTCCTTTAAGATTCGGCATTTTGTCTTCTACAAGTGCGATTGTACAAAACAATGTGCCATATGAACGTGTCAATTTTTAGTCTAGACGCAGAGTGCCCTATCTACGCGCGGGGATCTTCTTCAACGAGATCTTTATAGGCACCATATGACATCATTCTAGGTGCTTGGTCATCCTCACCGGAGCCATATACAATTGCGTCAGCTGGTAATTCTCCCAATTTCCAGCTGCCACCATGCTGCTTGCGGTCCTTGCGGCTTTTACGGCAAAAACAGCGACGGCCACCGCGGTGTGACCGCTTTGAGGCACGGCGACTTTTGCGACTGGTGCGCCGTTTATTTCTGGTTTTACGATACTTGGCCAACATCCTACTTTGATGTATGATTTGTCGTTTGCTGCTCGGCAAGTTCATACCCACGCCTCGCAAGATGCTTCTTTACGAGCTCCTTATTCTCCTCAATCTTCAGCTTGGGTTCAATTCCATGATATCCTAGATACTCCATATAGGTAAGATTGTTATGACCAAGTATCGCAATAGGCTTCGGGTCAGGAAGAGGTGGCTCAGAAGGAATCGGATCTTTGCGAAACTTCCGCGGCTTCGGTCTATTCAGACACTTGTTCATATAATGCCCATTGATAGCACAATAGGAACAATATGCTGCTTGAAGAAAGGGACACGCATCTGCCGCATGCGTGAATCCTGGCCCATTGTATGTGCGGCACTCGTCACACATTTTACTCGGCGGCACACTTTACTAACTGAGTTGATGCTTGTTCACGGTGGTCCGAGGCGGGTCAATTTTCCCAAATAGGTGGCGCGTCTAGCGACGGCGATGTGTCGCCTTGCGTTTTGCGCGGCGGCTGCGACGAGTCTTGCGCCTACCCCCTCCATATTCAAGAGGGCCAGTAAGAACACTTTTTCCAGAAGGGGCACGATAGTATGGCGTTTGATTATAGCTTGTAACTGGGGCAGGGGCTGGAGGAGCAGCATTGAGAGCCGCCAAATTAGTTTGGAGTCGTTGAATGTTGGCATTTCGGCGTCCAGGTACACGAAGTTTCAATGTATTCGCATTCTTATGTTTAGTTGTCCAATTACGGTATTCCGCACGCGCAGCTTTGGCACCCTCTTGTGGATTTGTATAAAGTGTAGTATTGGGCGCAGCTTCGCCACTTGTATTCATATCGGGATCGTACGGCGTCTCTTCCGTTTTCTTTCCAGTCAAGGAACTAATCCAGTCAAAAAATCCTGCTCCGCGCTGGACTCTGGCAGTTGTACGGTTACGCTTATACTTTACCATTTCTATTTATATCATAGAAAATCTACACAGATTTCATATATTGTTGTTGTTGTGATGGAGGTGGCGGAGCTGTCGCATACATATACGCATACGGATACTGTGGCAAAACTACAGGAGGCTGCTGTGGACGCATCGGAGGTGGCTGTGTTGTATAACTCTGTACCTGAACAGCGGTCGCCCGTTGTCCCATCGTAGTTACGTGTGATTCTAGTGCATCAACACGGTCCATAAGAAGACGCTGCTCATTTCGGATTGTCTTTGACATACAGCATGTTATACATGTAAATACAGCAAATAAGCCACCTACCAATGGAACAAGTATCGGAAGACTCTCCATCTAGTAGTGTCTATGTAAAGTATCGTTTAATCCTTTATGAAGAATTACAGCATGAAATACAGTCAATACATTAAAGACGGCTTTCTCGCATGGACACTCACGAGCAATGGCTATAAATATCTTACATGGAACTTTGTTCTTCATTGGAGGCGCGCTGTTCCTGGATGGCCTATTCTTGTAGTGTGCGCCGACAAGCCGTCCTATCAGTTTTTACAGCGTGAAGGGATCTCGTGCGTCATGTGGGACACTGCTCTTGCCGATTTTGGCCCCCAAGTCGTACCTTTTGGCTCGCGGCAGTTTTCAGTCCTGAATCGTCTCAAACTTCGCTTGCTGGATCTTTTTGCGAAAGATGTTGAGGTTCAACAGTGCTTGTATATAGATGGTGATATTATTGTCTATAAAAATATTGTGGACGATATTCAGCGGCGACTTATAGAGGCCCCCTTTTTGATGCAATGTGACGAACAAGTCCATGAATGCTCTGGCTCTCCGTGCCCAAATCTCTGTTCTGGTCTCATCGCTTTTCAGCACGGAGCCGAGGGTGGTGTATTTCCAGTTACAGACGAGGCTGTCTGGAGCCAAAAACCAGAAGACCAAGTCTGGGTCAATTTCAGCATCCGTCAAACCCAGATTCCAGTTACAGCCCTCCCCAGAATTCAGTATCCCAATGGCGCTCGTGCTACTCTCACAAAAAGAGATCCAGAACTTTCTGCGGAAGCCATTTGCCTTCACTACAATTACAGAGTCGGTGATTCAAAAAAAGCAGATATGCGGCGCTTTGGTGATTGGCTCTTGCCATATTAATATATTTATTCGTTACATTCCGAAAGTCTGCATAATAATGAAGATGTACATACAGAACACAAGAGAGAGAATGACTCCAATCATAAGAAGCCCCGTAAGACGCGCCCAGTTAATCGGTGGAAGCTCTTGGGGGTTGCGCCACCGCGGGGCCCGCTGAATGAGCTCCTCCGTGTCCGTCTCCGAATCGTCATCGTCATCGCGAGGGGGCGGCGTCCGAATACGAAGATCACGGGGGTCAAACGCCGTCTCCTTTGCCTCACACTCTGGCTTCTGGAACTCGGTCCACCCGCGCTTTGACTCCATAAGAAGTGCCACAGGAACACAGTCACACCAGCGACCATAGAATCCAGTATTTGTCCGAGGGTAAATCAGCTTTGTATTGAACTCAATCACTGGAATGGAGGGACTCGTCTTCCAATCCTCCGCCATAATTACACGGCGATTGTGATGCGTCAGATAATTGGACCAGACGAGCTTGTGACGAAGAAACCACCACACATACTTGTCATCATGAATCTCAGCGCTGAAAATCTTGGGAGCCTCATTTGAACCCGCCGAAGAGGACGGTACGACATACCATTCCTCTCCACGAAACCACGGAAGAATAGCCTTTCGCTCTTCCTCCGTTGACTTGTTCCATGTATCCTTGTCCGGTCGTGCCCAGTTCTTGAGGCGCAGAATCTTGCCTTCAGCATTGTACTCGGGCTGAATGAGCTGAAACTGGTCCGTTTCATGGCGATAGATGGCGAAGGTCTGGGGAAGTGTGGACGGCATTGTAGTTTGATCTAGGAAGTCTAGTACTTGTCACTGTTGGAACGCGCGGCGCCAATTTTTTGTCAGTTTTTTATTACTTGTGTCAGAGTAAATGAGCGGTGGTTCTCCATTGGATGCATGCTTTACACAAATAAGCACTGTATCTGCGATGTATTATGGACAATATCAAGACTATGCTGCGAGCTATGAATACTTTCGCCGTGTTGAACTCTATAACAGCAATGTCAGTACGCTGAGAGGAAATGGTAATTCAAACGCAACATACTGGAAATTTAATACTTCTGAAGATTTAACATACTACCGACAAGGTGGCTTTTTGTTTGCAACATATTGGAATTATACAACGCCAGTGCAAAAAAATTAGCTGTATTCTAACAGAGAAAATGGCTGAAAACACGCGCACATGCTTGCCTTGCTGCAATCCTCCTGTTGTAGCAGTAAACGCTTCCGAGGTCACATCTGATGCCCGTAATTTGACACAATATGTCTATGTTAGCACGATTCAAAGTCAGGTTCCCAACTACAAATACCAATACAAGAGTCAGACGGAACGCATTCAGACTCTTATTGGAAAACTCGCCAATCCTCAAGCGGTTGCTCTGCGGTCCAATGGAGGACAGCCTTGTTAGTTTGAAAAATTGACGCCTATAAATTAGTTGTATA
>JACCDO012248776.1_pt1 | contig 13806 bp, 11 predicted proteins | sample 7446101 | NCBI WGS metagenome assembly JACCDO01 (sample SAMN15323440, study PRJNA562643) | freshwater metagenome | isolation source: river surface water | place: USA:Blue River Watershed | collected 2017-08-16
GATCAAAGTTGATATTCGAAGATATTATGCCTGACTATGTCAACAAAACCGTTACAATCGAGTCTCATCCACATCTAGGCACTCCCCAGCTATCAATACATCCGTGCCAACATGCCGCAACCATGAAATGTATCATTGACAGCATTACTGACTCGAGTGAAATCCCCGTCGACAATTATTTATTCATATTCTTGAAGTTCATTCAATCCGTCATCCCTTCTATCGACTATGACTACACCACAAGCGTGAAAATATCCGGATCATCTAAATAAACCTGTACTCGACTTGCTATTTGCTGTAATATAACTGACCATGTCTTATACCATTTTCATGTCTCCACACGGTTATTACCATGGCTATACCGCACTCTGTCCCGTCACTGCATCCTGGCCGTCCTCCAAATATTGTACAACTTTGTTAGCGATTGGAATATAACCACATAAATTAGGCAGCGGGAGTCGTGGGTAATTATTCTTGACTAACCAAGCATCAATTTGCTTGTGTCCTTTTCTTAACTCATCCTCTAGGTGTAACTCCGCTGATTTATCCACGTCGTATCTCGTGTAACCGCCTTGTTTCTGCGCTCCAACATTGTGTTTAATCTCTACATCCAACAATCGCATGGTATTTTCGATGCCGTACACCGTAGAAATCCAGTCATCCGACCACCAATTCTTGAAATATGGAGGGAATAAATGCCCAAATATCTCCACGTGGACTCTGCTAATGAATGCGTGCGTAAATATCTTGTCATTGTTGGTATCTAATGGACCTGTAACACCAAAGTTAGGAATAAAATTATTGGATAAAGCATCTACAAACCGTGGTGCCCAATTCGATGTAATGATAATAGTGTCGTCGTTCACTTGATAAAAATAATCAAAATCGTCCATATACGCTTGCAACACTAACTGACTTACTACCTGTGATGGTGCCCCAGTTAAATGCTCGAAATGCATCAATTTCAGCGATAAATGGTTCTCCAACACGGTCGCGATGGCGGTGTCGCCCATCAATTGCTCTTTCATACGATATATAGCACGATTTTTAAATTCTTCTCTCATTTCCGACCATGAATCACCGGTATCGTACAGTAAATCGGCCTTATCAAAGCCAATATAAAAACGAAAAATGTATTTATTAGCCCGCCAATCAATGGATTTCATGAAGGTATCGAATAGATTGGACCACAATGGGGAGTCCGTTACACTGTTCATGACGGTACCTTTGGAGGTGACTGGAATACATAAACTAATCCTTATTTTTTTATCATCAATGGTTGGTATACCCACTAACGGATCGTTTTTAGCGTCATTAATTTTTGATTTATACAATTCTATACGCGATTGTTGCTGGGAGATGATGGTGTCCGACAATATCACAGATTTCTGGGCGAGTAAGTAATCTTCTTCACTTAATTTCTCCAATTTGAAATGATTGTATTTACCGAATTTGCCGCTGTATCCTTTGACCATTTGACCTGCTCCGCACTGGAACATGCCGCCTATAATGGGCGAATAGAGATATCCATCACGAGTAAATCGAAATCGTTCGTATGTACCAGGCACCGGACCGCCTATTGTGAGCTTCCATGGTAATGTTGGATTATCTTGCGGTGGTGGAACGGCTTGCACATAGAAGTTATTCATAAGCGATTTTAGCCCATACGACCCAGTACTATGAAAGTAAACTAGTTCAAACATTGATTGAGGTCCTACATCATCATTAGTATTCCCAGTAAACAATTGGCATACATCGCGTGGATCAGTTCTGAAGTTATTGTATCCTACTCGTATTAATGGTTTATCTTCTGCGTCATCGCATCGCAATTGATACAACGCGCTTAAGTTGTACAGCAACGGCGACATCGCTATTCTTGCCTGACGAACTGACAATAATTCGTGCTCAACCGATCTGCTTCCGCGTATCGCACCGCCGTCTTCTGTCGAAGTCGCAACCATCAAATCTCGGGAATTGATACTCGAAAAAGTATTGCGCACAAGATTCAGATATTCATTCTGGCAATAAGTGAGTAAGTAAGTGAATTAATGAATGAGTAAGTGAGTGCAAGGATAGTATACTATACCTGGTATGCTAATTTTGCATCCAAATCCTCTATGCGATACGCCAGTGTCCAATAGTCCACACTTGACTTCACCGCATCGTTGTACTCATGTTGGATGCGAATGTTCGCCGTGATCTGGTACTGCATTACCAAGTCATACACCACAATCACGCAAAGAATCGCCAGTAACACGGACACGACATTGCCATAGTCCATCGTGAGCGAGCGAGTGAATGGGTGAATTAATGAGTGAGTATGTGAGTGAGCAAGGTTCCCGTGTCACGGACTCCGTGATTCATTCAATTTTAATGTGGGGCCGTGCGGCACTGAAATGTATTCCACACCCATCGAACTAATGAGGTCTTCTCTCTCAACCTCATAGTTGAGCTAGCTTATACGATACGTTTTAATTAGTTGTATTCCTCGTGGGTTAATGAAACCGCGCGATGTATCCACTAATTCCCTCAATAATTTACTTACTCACTCTTATCTCTTATTTGCATGCTTATTCATTCATTCACTTATTTATTTCCTTATTCAATCATTCGCTTCTTTACCCACTTTCTCAATTATTGATTCACTTATTCACTCAGTCCCTTCCTCACGCATCATTTTCCGACTCCTCTTGGTCAAAATTGGCTTTTTCTGCATCCGATTGGTTTGTCGCATGCGAAGAAGATGGACGGCTTCCACCGAGGCTTCGAGAGGCTCATTCTGTTCGAGAACTACGTTTCGTCAGAGCTCGCGCAGCGTGATATGGTACAATTTACTTACTCACTCATTCGCTCATTTACGTACTCACTTACTCACTCACCCATGACTCATCCATGAATAACTCACCCATAACTAATTGACTAATTTACTCACTCACTTGCCATTTCTGCAGATATCTAGTATTGTGTGTGGTGGTATTGCTGGTGTTGTCGCAAAAACCGCAGTAGCTCCAGCAGAAAGAGTGAAAATGAGTTTTCAGACTACTTCAGATTACTTTACATTAAGAAACGCTTGGGACAGGTACTCATTCACTTGCTTTCTTGCTTACTTGCTTGCATATTTACTTATTTATTTATTTACTTACACAGAGGAAGGTTGATGGCCAATACGGGGGGGATATTGTCATTATGGAAGGGGCACAGCACCACTATTGTTCGTGTTGCACCATACGCTGGTTTGTGTTATGCTGCTCACGATTATTTTGAAAATCAATTTAAAATGATGTTAGATGTTAGTATTTTACCAGGTTTCATTTGATATAGTATTCACTCGCTCACTATCTGATTTACTTATTTATAAAATTTTAGTTCAATATAAATTTTTAGCTGGATCACTTGGTGGTGCATTCGGTACTCTCGTAACATATCCGCTTGATGTATTGCGGGTGCGTCTAGCGCTGATACCGAACAGCACGTGGTCAAGTTCGCTCAAACAAGGAGGCCTATTTCAAGGTCTCACTCCGACAATGATTGGCATTATACCCTACTCCGGCACGAGTTGGATGGTCAAACAAAGCCTCCATGAACTATTTCCAACGGTTACCAACAGGAAACCAACATTATTAGAGTCACTTATTTTGAATACATTTGCGGGATTAAGCGCTCAATTAGCAACATATCCGTTGGATATTGTGCGACGAAGAATGCAGTTAGGAATCTCCGATGCGAGTGACCCGGCTCCTACCACATCTGAAATGATCAAATTATTGGTGAGGAAAGAGGGTATTCGAGGCTTAACCAAGGGATTTTCTCTTAATATCATCAAAGGACCAATAACTCTATCACTCAGTCTTACCACGTACGACCACTTACGAGCATGGATCAATAGAAAGAGAAAAGATTAGTATGAGTGAGTGAGTAAGTGCACTCGTCTAAGCTGTGTATATTTGTATAGTACTAGTCGTTTTTTATTGTAATTTGTTTATACATACACGATTTACATATAAAATTAGAAATCCCTGTCCCACATCCCAGTGTCAATAAAATTAAAATCGTTGTTATCCTCTGGCATTGCCGAGTCAAACGCGGAGGTATCCGTGGCACTCTTGACCTGTGGTACCCATGGTGCCGGAAATTCTTTATTAAAATATTGATCAAAATCAATGGTGTTGAACCAAGTATGTTGAATAATATCATCGGTACCAGCCTTCAAATTACCTAATCGACTTTGTACTTCACGCGATAATAATTTCTTGACTAAATCCTTGGCGTCGGCATTGAAATTACGCGGGAAAACGACTCTTCCATTCACTATGTTACGGCAAATAACCACTTGATCCATACCGGCGGGATCAGAAAACGGTGAGTAACCAGCAATCATTTCGTAGATCAAGATCCCAAACGCCCAGTAATCAACGGCTTTGTTGTGTCCACGACCCAGTACTAATTCCGGCGCTAAATATTCCGGTGTACCACATAGTGTAAATGATTTTCCTTGGATACTTTTGGCAAAACCAAAATCAACCACTTTGGGATAACCGAATTTGTCGATCAAACAATTTTCAGGTTTCATATCGCGGTAAGCAATTTCTTTGTTGTGTAGATGGGCAATAGCCAGTATCACACCGGTCGCATAGAATTTAGCTTGGGCATCCGGGACACCATCACTGGTATTGGTGTGGATCACCGAGAATAATTCACCACCTTGAATGAATTCCAATAACATATATAGCTTGCGGGGATCCTTGAACGTTTGGTATAATTTCAAAATGAATGGATGCGAGCATTGTAACATTACATTTTTTTCATTTATCACATTCATTTGCTGTTTTTGTGCCACAATTTCTGATTTAAACATGGTTTTTAATGCATAAACATTTTTGGTGTCTTTGTGTTGCACGAGATACACTCTTCCAAACGTCCCGGATCCAAGCGCTCCAATCGTTTCGAGATCCTTCAATAATATCGAGGAATCAATTGTTGATTTATCATAATTTTCATTGGATTTCTTGATGGTCGTGATCCTGCTCGCGGTGTCACGCTCAATAATATCTTTGAGGGACCCAAGAATGGAGTTGAACGTGTCGCGATCGATAGTGAAACAGATACTTCTTTCCGTGGCAATAACGGATGCTGCTCTTACTTCGTCGTTTAATAATGCCATTTCACCAAAGTACGAACCGGCTTGCAGCTGTCCCATGACTTGATCACCAATAACTACCTGGGTATTTCCTTCTTTCAGAATGTAAAACGTAGTCCCTTTATCGCCTTGCTGCACAATAACTTCATTCGCCTCGTATGTTTCTACAATAAATGATTCTGATAATTTCTTTTTTTCATCTAAATTTAATTTTTCAAATAATTTAACGGACGTTAAGATACGCATATTCATATTATGCGATAGTACATCGGATAATGGTCCTAGGAGGGAGTTGAAGGCATCACGATCCAATGCCATCAACGTACAAGCGGTAACCGCATGAACATTTGCTGCACGTGGTTCACCGGTGATCAATGCTCGTTCACCAAAGTAATCCCCGGCTTTTAAATACTCATCAGCAAATTTACTTCCAATATCCGTTACTTTCACAGTACCCTCTTTAATCATATAAAATATATTTCCAATGCAACCTTTTTTAATAATTTGACTATCCGCAGCATATGGTACAATTTCAACTGCATCACAAATTTTTTGTAACTGGACTTCGGTTAGCTCTTCAAATAATGGAACCCGTTTCAGAGCATCAAGTATTGCATCATGAGCTTGACTTTGTGTTTGTGCAATAACAAATCGAAATGTGGTACGATCAAGTGCAAATAAGGATGAAGTAGTGTTCGCCCGGATAGTAGCAGCTCGTGGAGTATTATGTAACAGTGCTAATTCACCAAAGCCTTTGCCGGTGCTCAATATTCCAACCTCGCGACCACCTACGTACACGGTCATTTCACCTTGTTCAATGATATAGTAATAATCACCTTCCTTTCCTTCGGTAATGACGTTCTGCATGGCTTCCACTTTGATGATGGACATTGCATTCACCAGAATATCCAATTCATTAGGATTTAATGATGCAAATATAAAATTTTCACTCACTGCCGATCTTATTATTTGTTCCTGTTTTTTTGTTTTCGGAATATGTTTTGCATGAAATGATTTTCTTTGTTCTTTTCCAATACCTTGATTAAAAACATTTGCACGTTTCTTAGACTTTAATAATAATTCTAAATTTTGTTCCTTAGAAATTGCGTTACCAGCGATTGAGCCTGGTACCATCGATGCTTTCCTCGCTGCTGCAAGTGGATTCTCAGTGTAAACACTTTTTTTCCTCATTGCTAAATCTTTTTGTCCTTTATAACAAATATCGAGTTAGGATATGTGGGAATAGATGAGTGATTGTGAGTGAGTAAGTAGTACCATTTGGACGTTTTTGTTCTGAACTTTCGCAGATACCCATCACAATATCAACCGCAAGATCAGCTCAATTACCAGTGCTGCCACCTCACTCACGTACTCACGCACTTACTCACTAACCCACACTCCCAATCTCTCACTCCTCACTAAAACTGTGGGTACTATTTTGGGCTACTCCTCATGTCGAAACCTCTAGTAGGACTCGGGAAACGAAATAGTTTTGAAAAAAATAAAAATTATGAATAATGAATAATAATTAATGAAATAGTCTTTACACCAGTAAATCTTCGATGCTAGGAGCGAGGAAGCATGTATGGCATAAATATTGTAGCTTGATTTGCAGAAATAAGGAGCCTGATAAGTATGTAGGTATTGTACACACTTGATTATATTAGCGAAGAAATGCATTGAAGCAGCTAGTTACCACTAAATAATTGATAAATGGTGGAGTCGGAGTTGCAGAAACCATTTCAAGACATACAGGTAGAGGTAGATGCGGTCCAGGTGAATATTGACAGAACAATTACATTTATTATATTGCGCAAGGAAATAGAACCACCTATTCACTAAGAGTACTTTCTTTACATTTCTTATTCTACCAGTGAGTGAATGAGTGAGTGAGTGTGAGTATGCGAATGAGCACCTAGGTCCGGTCTTGCACGGAGTGATGTATGCACAAAAGCATCACATGCCATCCCATCGCCATCACTAAGTGAGGGAAATGCTGGCTCCACATGAACGCGACAAGCTGCATAACCTGCATAGTTTGCTATGTTTGTCACAGCGTCGACTAGCAAAAGGATTGAGACTAAATATCCCCGAGGCAAATGCACTAATATCCGGATTAATTATTGAGTTAGCTCGAGAAGGAACCTACAGCGTGGCTGATTTGATGGACTTGGGACATAGTATCTTGGGATTTCGACAAGTGCTTCCTGGTATGATTTATATTGCTTGTTCATGCTTTTTCACTAAAATACTTATTACTTCATAGGTGTAGCTTATGTTCTACATGACGTACAAATTGAAGGATTATTTAATGATGGTACGAAACTGGTGACTATCCACAATCCCATCTGTAACGAAAACGGCGACTTAGAGCTTGCATTACGTGGTTCATTTTTACCTATTCCAAGATTAGAATCATTTAAATCATTGGCTAACGAGACAATTCATCCGGGTAAAATACACACACTTCCTGGTCATATAAGGCTCAATGAAGGCCATCAATTCATTAGTATTCGGGTGACAAACACCGCCGATCGACCGATCCAAGTTGGATCGCATTATCATTTCATCGAAACTAATCAATATTTAAAATTTGATCGCATTAAATCATATGGAAAACGATTAAATGTGCCATCTGGCACTGCAATACGCTTTGAACCGGGCGAGAGCAAGATTATAACCTTGGTAGATATAGGTGGATCGAAGGTTATTAGTGGTGGCAACAATCTGTTTCCTGGTCCAGTGCAAACACTTACTCCTGTCATTATTGAATCAATGAAAAAAAAATTAATACAAGAAAAAATTTTACATGAAGATTTTGAAGAAATTGTTAACTCCACACCGGCTCAAAAGAAGCAGAAGCAAGAACACAACTACTACGAGATCCCGCGAAGCAATTACGCCAACCTGTACGGTCCTACGACTGGGGATATAGTTCGCTTGGCGGATACTGAATTATACGTGCGAGTGGAGAAGGATTATACTTGTTATGGCGATGAATGCAAGTTTGGTGGTGGAAAAGTCTTGCGGGAAGGAATGGGGCAAGCAACCGGGGTGGATGTGTGTGCCCAACTAGACACAGTAATTATCAATGCATTAATTATTGATTACACTGGTATCTACAAGGCAGATATCGGTATAAAAAATGGTAAAATATGTGGTATTGGCAAGGCTGGCAACCCCGCGACCATGGACAACGTCACTCCAGGCATGACTATTGGGGTGAATACCGACGTTATTTCTGCTGAAGGCAAAATAATCACAGCTGGAGGTATGGATGCACACATACACTTCATATGCCCTGATATATGCACTGAAGCTATTGCATCTGGATTAACCACATTACTTGGAGGTGGCACTGGACCCTCCTCTGGCAGTTGCGCTACGACATGCACACCCGGTAAATTTCATTTAAAAATGATGATGGAAGCTACCGATAATATACCCTTAAATTTTGGTTTTACCGGCAAAGGAAATACCTCGTCGGACGTTGGATTGGTTGAAATCATCGAAGCCGGAGTCGTTGGGTTGAAGCTGCACGAGGACTGGGGCACCACACCCGCGAGTATTGATAATTGCTTGAATGTCGCTGATAAATATGATATTCAAGTGACGATTCATACCGATACACTTAACGAATCATGTTGTGTGGAACGGACTATTGCGACATTTAAAAATCGTACAATTCATACGTATCACACGGAAGGTGCCGGTGGTGGACACGCACCGGATATTATAACCGTTTGCTCTCTTCCTAATGTCTTACCCTCATCCACCAATCCAACCAGACCACTTACGGTCAATACTATTGATGAGCATTTAGACATGTTGATGGTGTGTCATCATTTGAGTAAGTCTATTCCAGAAGATATATCGTTCGCGGAGAGTCGAATAAGGAAAGAGACTATAGCGGCGGAAGATATTTTGCAAGATATGGGTGCCATAAGCATGATATCCTCGGACTCACAGGCGATGGGTCGTGTTGGCGAGGTGATTACCAGGACTTGGCAAACAGCCGATAAAATGAAACGTCAATTAGGGCAACTCGATGAGGACGTTGCTGCTGATGTGGCACACAAGACGATTGATGGTATTAAAACGGATAATTTCCGTGTGAAACGGTACATCGCCAAGTACACCATTAATCCTTGCATAGCACATGGGATGTCGCACGTGATTGGATCCGTTGAGGTCAACAAATTGGCTGATTTAGTACTGTGGACTCCAGCATTTTTTGGTATTAAACCAGAAATGATAATCAAAGGTGGTCATATTGCATGGTCACAAATGGGTGATGCGAATGCGTCGATACCAACCCCACAGCCGGTATACATGCGCCCTATGTTTGGTGCCGTAGGCAATGCACCGGCTAGTAACTCCATACTATTTATTTCACAAGCAGCCGCGTCCAAGAATGTGACCAAGGAATACAACATTCAGAAGACTGTCAATGCTGTCTTTAATACTCGTAACGTATCCAAGTCGGACATGAAGTTGAATGATTCCACACCCGATTTGAGCGTTGATCCTGAAACGTTTATCGTCATGGCGAACAACAAAAGACTGACGTGTGAACCGATTAGTGAAATAAGCATGGGAAGATTATATTTTTGTTAAAATTATTGTGTTATAAACATGAACAATGTGCTCTTCTGCTAGTAACTAACCCTTCATTATGATTACAGCAATAGCTGCTGCACAACAGGGCGAGTAAAGACTGATGCTGGTTCTCTTAATAGATTTTGAATCTCAACAATTGTTACATTTTCCTCTGGAGGGAAGCTTATATCCGACTCATTTCGTTTTGCGATCGCTGAGTTCAAAGAATCAATATGTGTGTTTAATGCTGCATGTCCTTGGGCTGTTGCAGCAAATATTTTTAGTATTCGTAAGGCTACATCCCTAAGATCTAACTCGTCACTAGTCAAACAGGTAAAAACACACGGAATAAACACATTAGGGAATAAATTCTCACACAATAATTTGTTACTAGCATCACTGGTTAGCAATGCAGAGGCCAGGAAGATAGCCCTTCGCATAAAGGCGCTGTGTCCCGAGCCCAATGCGCGACTGAATATCATTGTGGAATAATTACGCGTAAAATGAATTTCTGCAGCTTCGTGATTACGAATGATACATGAAATTGCTAACAAAATCTTGGATGCTACCACTGAAGTCGTGGATGGTAGTAAATTACATAACTTGTCAATAACACCACGAGTAAACATTTCATTCTGCACTTTAATATTATTTTGGGATAATGTTGCGATAGTTGTAGCACAGACATTCCGAACACTATCGCCTACTAATTCTGATTCAAGTAATAATAACAAACATGTTAAGCCACCGAATTTTACACATATTTGGGCCATATCGATTTGTTCGACTATTTCTTGAAGCTCCTTCAAAGGTGAATAAATAATAACAAGTAAGTGAGTAAATAAGAGAGTGGAGTAAGTGAGTAATATACCTCTAATAATGACTCTATTTGTGCTTTCTGTTCTTCATTAGCGCCGCCTGTAGCATTTATACCCTCAATAAACTGTTTCAATTCATTTAATACCTCATTCATTCTGTTTGGTTCGTCCTTCACCAGGTCACTCATCGCCCTCTTCAGCCATTCCTTGTCATCGTCACTCATCGCGTTGCATGTTGAACCTTCTGTACCATCAGAGTACTGAAGACTCCACTTCAGTAAACCCAACCAGTTAGGACCAGACCCGCTCATTTCTTTTGTCTTTACTCGTATGCTGGTTTTTCTCTCGGCTCTTGCTTCGAAGGGGAATTTCGAGAAAAAAAGAAGTTCTTGTGCCTCCCCAGGCCCTCCGGTCCTAGGTCACAGCCTCTGGATTAAGCCCTTACGCTTGCGGCAGCGTCAAGGCTGTGTGTGGTTCAGTTCTTAATTATAGAATTGATTCTAGCAACGACGATATTATAACGCATTATATTACATGAAATATAATTTAAACACATATTATTTATTGCTCAGCTTAATGCAGCGGAATATCCACTAAGAAAGTGCTCCATTTCTTCCGTTTCATTTATGTTAATATCCTTACTTACTCTGCTACTTCTTCGTTTCCGACTACTATTATTAATATTTCCGTTAAGGTTTTTGCTATTCTTCTTCTTATTACTATTACTATTACTATTACTGATAAGGGATTCACTACGACCAGTAACAATGTTTTGTGCTACAACAAGTTTTTTATCACTATAATAAACAGGTGCGGTAAGAATTGATGTTGTATCGCCGATTAATAAAACATTTTCTCGAAACAAATTGCTAAGATTCAACACAGCAATTATAAGGATGGCACCAACAATGCAAATAATTACGGCAGCGATTATACCAGCACTAATATAAAAATGAAATGCAATTAAGGCAAAAACAAAAGGTATGCTGATGTAAAAAGCCCAGACAGCTTGTGTCCTCAATGTAGCAAACATTCTCCACCAATTTTCAAGTTTAAAATCGTATGCGCCATCATCATGCATAAGGGAGAAGGCGTATGCAACCTTCGCTTCTTGTTCACTTAATGAACAAATTATAGCCTATTCGAATTAATAAATTAGTAATTAATATGTGCGACGCCAGTAATAGACTATTACTAATAGTAGATATAACTTACAGTAAAAAGTGGTAATACAGTTGCAACTGATCCGCATACATAAAATACTGACACAACATATGGATGTGCATTATTTAAATGCCCTTGATGAACATTTGAAACAAAATGACCCGACAATGCAGCTAATAATGCAGCAATCACAGCCAATGATCCTTGCGAAGCGCCCAGTGCGCTGATTATTTGAACTTGCTTACTAGACATGAGAATCTTACACCACGTTAACACTACCTTTATTTGTGGTTTAGAGCTTATTATCACCAAGAAGGGTTACCGTACTGTACTGACTCCTACCGCCCGCCTAGCAACTTGCTTGTAGCAAATGATATCCGAAAAAAAAACTTGATGCTCCAGCAAGGTAAGGGTTAAATCATGGGGCCGCTTTGGAAAATCACAATGACGACGTTTCTGGTCACTTATACTGCACCAGTTCAATCCCAAATGAAACCGCCAAGAAAACGTAAATAGGCTCGCAGCACCAGGTCAAAAATAATTTGTGTATATTATTTTTGGTTGATGGCGTTCAATGGATAGTAGTTGCCAGTTCATCGACTCTTGAACATGGAATTATAGAAAGTTTAGAATTAATTTGCTTTCTTTTACGTATCGTTTAGGTCATAATAATACCAGAAACAAACTTCATGTTTCCGACTACCACATGGTTATCTTTCTGTACCGTTTCTACTGCAACTGTTGCAGTGCAACACTTTGTACGACAACTTAAAGATAGGCTTAAAATCAAGATTTTATCTTGATATTTTAATGTGCATAATTGGCACCGTAGTCAAGTACACAGATTAAAAGATAGAGAATGTGACAGGAGCAATTATAGTGGCATGTCGAGTGACACCATTTATTCAGCATGGGACAATGCCACTTCCCCGTCACGAATAACGAAGTTATAGTTGTTGTATGAGTAGTGTCCATTGGGTTGTTGCGATGCATAACAAGTGGTAAACATGTAATGTTATGTAATGATTAACACGTATATATTAAATGATTTATCGCTATTGTTCGTCTTGGTGCATAAGCAAAATAACGTCTGAGTCGTCCGTAACTCGATATGTTCTGAACGACCTCAAGAATTTTAACGCTGTTTCTTCTGTTTGTGGTTGGATCCGCCGGAAAGCATCATCGTATGTCCACTCGCTGTTCGTCGGTAGATTCATATTCTGTTTAATCGCTTCGTTCGTAGTTAAATCCCATAAACTGTTCTCTAATATACCACCTGAAGTATCAAAAGCTGGTGGGTCGTCGTTAGTGCTATTCTTCATCGTCACCTCACCATTCATACGGATACTAGTATCTGCAACGGTCTCAATGCCACCAAACTCGTACAGCAATTGTCGATCACCATCATAGATACAACTCTCTAGTGCAAAATATTTTCTCAGTCTACCTCGTTCACGATTTCGATTGTCATCGCGTTGGTGGGTATTATAATTAGTTTTGCCGTCGGTCGTTAGTCGCGCATAGGTAAATGCGGTTTCTTCAATGTATTTATCTTCAATAATTCCACTGTCACTTAATAAGATTTCCGTATTCCATTCTCTTTCTGTGATGCTAAACGTGTACACTTGTCCTAGGGTCACTTCCAGCATATTGCAGACAACGTCACCGCACGATCCTCCGCCCCCAATACCACCGTATATGATCATTTTATTATTTTGTGCTAGAGAAAACATGTACGCATTATACAGGGGAGGTGGTTTGAACCCTGCAGTGTAACCATTATTACCACTTAATTGTTCCCATTGTAACAGTCCCAAGTGGAACGCCCACATATCATTATAAGTGTAATTATTCGCAGGGTTTATTCCTCCGAATACGTACAAAATATTGTCGTTAACCGCGACACTTGCATGTTGTCGACCGGCAGGCGAAGCAGTGGTTGTTTTCATAGCAGTTAGTTGGGTCCATGTGTATGTATAGGTATCATAGATCCATACATCATTGAATCCAACGGATAAATATTGATCCCTACGAGTAGTGCCACGACCAGCGCCACCAAATAAAACGAATTGACTAGTGTCAGGTACA
>JACCDO011137053.1_pt1 | contig 13804 bp, 9 predicted proteins | sample 7446101 | NCBI WGS metagenome assembly JACCDO01 (sample SAMN15323440, study PRJNA562643) | freshwater metagenome | isolation source: river surface water | place: USA:Blue River Watershed | collected 2017-08-16
GGATCAATATTGGTGTATGTACCGCCGGTGCATACAACTTGAAAATAAAACTCACCATAGTCATAATCATCATCATCTGTACCATCATCATCTTGATCTTCTTGGATTGCACCGCCATAACTATAAAAATCGTCACCAGTGGTCGAAGTAGTGCAAGTATTATCAGATCCATATCCATGTTTTACTGGCACTTCGTCGTTACATTCGACAGTATAATAAGTATTAGGGTTATTAGAAACATCCTCGTAGCACGTACTATAAGTATCTGTTCCATCGGTATAGTAACTTAGTGACCGCCAAGAAAAACCAGATGCGTAGTCAGTATCTCCAGATGGATCATCTTTTGGATAATTAATTTGTCCAATACCAGGGACTTCATTTGTAAAAGGCGAATAATCATCATAAATCGGTTGAGATGATGTCACATATGCATATACACCACTCGTACAGGAATAATAATATGTAATTGGAGATGTTTGACTTGACGAAGAACCAGAACAATCAGCAGCACCACTATACTCATCTCTAGTCTCTGTCACTTCTCCACTAACAGAAGTATCGAATACATAACGATAGTACCCAAGATTGGTATATAACCCCTGACCTGGACCATTTTGATTTGAATGAGTATATGTACCATAAGCAAAACATCCGTTACCTATGAATCCATAATCCGTTAACTCATCGTAATTCTTGGATGTGCAATCCGTATTTGAAGAAAAAGTAGAGTCGACAAGCCATTTATCTGCATAAGTAGTTTGAACTGCAACATGGGAAATCAATGGAGTTCCATCTGGATTATAGATAGTGCCTCCAAAACGTTTAATTCTATCCACTACTTTTGGATTTTGTTGTTTTTTCCATTCCTTTTTACCCTTTTCAAGATCGTCAAACTTAAAGTTATCCATTTTTACTTTAAACTCTTCTAACTTGTCTTGAACTTGTTTTTCATTTAAAATTGCCTATAATTAATATTTTAATTAATGCGTAAATATCTATTAGAGATATAGTTGTAGTTATTCATTTGCGGCGTAAATGAAAGGACGAGGAAATCACGAAGATCAGTAATGAATGAAATATTTTGAAATATTTTGAATAAATAAAATTACCTTTTTTGATTGTTGAATTCTTAAATTCGCACTATTATTGGCATATACACCAAAGTAAGCAAGCAATACTGCTGTTACTATGCAGAAATATTGCATCGTTCGCGTCGTTGAAATTTATTGAAGTACTCCCGAATTTTTCCTTTCGGTGTAGTGCATAGGTAGTGAGCCGGAAATGAGAGGTGAGCTCAGTACCCCAACCAAGCAGTCCTCGCGGGAACGAAATTAAATTATTTATTTGACATTAGTAATCATGTGCTTCCGGTTTAAAGTGTTTGGTATGTAGTTTTTGTATCTAATATATATCTTTACTACTGAGTAACCAAACTAACGAGCATACTTATTCCGAAACGTATCATTCTAACCATTCATATTCACTTGTGGTTGCATTTATTTTTAATCTAGGAGATTAGTGATTTAATAATGAGACTTTTTATCACTTACGTGGGTGTTGACTCTAACAAATCAAAAAATAATTTAAAAATATCTCCGAATATCGGAGAATATCGGATCATTAAATCAAGGAAATTGTTTGTAGAAAATTTGTGAAAGAAATTAAATAAAGAACTTAGGAAATTTGAAAGTCGACAATTTCAAGTGCTATTGAGACGGCAATTACTCTGGTTCGTTGTTATGATGAAAGGATTATATGGCTATCTTCTATTGTTATTGCTTTTGTTACTTAGTCCATTAGGTAGTATATCCTCCTTAAGAAGTATTGCTTCATTTCAAAAAAATATCATTTCAACTGCAGCATTTTCTATTCCATTATTAATACTACCAGCAGCACAAGCTCAACAAGCTACAAATGACGAAACTATTGCATCAAGTAGTATTTTAAAGATCAAACCAGAAATACGTCCACTAATGAGTGATGAATTTGAAATAAATATTTCCACAGAAAATATAGGATTAAAATTGCAACAAGAAATGTATAAAGGTTTTCCAGTTGTTACAGTAAGTGGTATATTGGATGAAAAATTAAAGTTGGATCATCCAGAATTAAGAATTGGTGCTATAGTTACAAAAGTAGGAGATGTAGCAACGAATGGAATTACACTTAATGAAATTTCAAAAACATTTAAAATGCAACCACGACCATTTATTGTACAGTTTCGAGATCCATCGAGATTTTTTGAAAGTTTAGATAGTGCAAGTAATAGTAGTCCACCATTAAGAGTGATAACAACTTCATATTTACCTGCAAATACTAGAGATAAAGGTGCACCGGAACAAATCATACGTGTTGAAAGAGTTCAAATGCCACCTGTTGAACAGCGTACAAGATCAGCGCAATATCTAGATGTTCTAGAAATGCAGTATATCGCGCAAATCGATGGAACGGATGCTATTGTTGACAGTAGTGCTGCTTGGGCACCTCCGGGTTATAGTTCCAAGGTATTTATTCTAATAATATTACAATAATTTATTCCAGTATTTTTATGACTGAATTATAACTTCGTTTTTAGACTATATATTTTGTATTAGGTCAGAAATCAGGTCCTCTAGGCTTAAAAATTCCACCTGGATGGGACTTGAGCTTGAGGGGGATGGTGGTGGGTGAGACAAGGAAAATATATCTGCCATATACACTTTGCTATGATCGTAAAGGAAATGGAAATATACCACCTTTCGCAAATCTTGTTTACACCGTAAGGTTAGTAAGCTTGTCTTGAAATTCATTACATATTTACACGCATATTGTTATATTGAATCGTTCGAATTGTACATTTGTTATTATTTTTCATTGTATATTCATCATTATTATTATGCAAGTAGTCTATTGGCAGCAGACTCTACGTCATTATTGCTATCTCGGAGTGCTATCAATACTTGATCCCTTTCAAAACCCATAGATAACAGTGCTTCAACTGCTACTTCAGATGCAACAAAATCTGGCGCAACATTAGCAGGTGAAGGAGCTTGTAGTGATAGTAAAATTGCACGATTAAGCGCCTCTTCCTCTGCAGCTCTGGATACAATATTGGATACCGTATAAGCACTTAAATTTTCTTCATCTTGACTCGAATCAAGTAAAATTTGTCGCCAATCTGACTGTCTTGTATTTCTGTCACTATTAGATGGTGAATTAGATGCATTACTACTGCGACTGCTGGGTTGACTTGGTTGTTCGGTATTACGAGCAGTAGGAGTTCGTACAGATTGACCACGAGAAGTGCGATAATCTCTTATTGCACGAATTCGTGGACTATCAACAGTGCGGACAGTGACTGCATCTGGTTCACGGGTGCGATTTCGAGGACTTGTGGAAGAAACAGATACATTTTCTAAATTATCTTCAAGGGCTCTAATAAGCGACCTAGTTTGAGATGCTAATGCATTTGCATCAGCGTTGACACCTACCTCATTTATGCTTTCACTTTCATTATCAATATCAGTAGAAGCTACTCTATTATTAGGTCTACTTGGAGCCTCTAGTTCGGAAATTAAAGCTGCTATATCAAGTTCATCATCGTTTAGGTCCCCACCGTATAAAGATTGCCATGCTAATGAACGAGTACTTTGGCTTTCATTAACATGTCTACGATTAGGAACATTTCTACGGTTATGGCGTTCACTACTGCTGGGCGTGATATTACTTTCATTGTCATTTGTTATGCAACTTAAAATCATATCTTCAAACTCAACACGTTTATTTCTAGCCGCTCTACTTGCTTCCATTATCTGATTCTTTGATGCTCTTAATCTTCGCCGAGCTACTACATCTGAAAGCATTTCGGTCAACATTTCTAGATCACTCTGAAGAAATTCAAATGTGCGTTTGCGTCTTAGTAGAGTGTGAGTATATGGATTCACAGGTATTGCATCCTTCTTAGACTTACTTTTTGGAGTGGAATATCTGCGATTTTCAACAAATTCTGTAATGCCTAATTGCTCAAATATGAGCATATGAGGGTCGAGTACGTCATCACTCGTTTCTGTTTCTTTTTCAAATGCATAAAATGCAAATGCAAACGAACCCTTCAAAATATTGCGACATTTTATCAACTCGATGAAACCTAAATGGAGAAATTCCAAACTATTTTCACACTTTGCATCAGGAATAGGTACGAGTTCTCCTTGCAACCAATTCGAGTTTTCAGTTAACGCATCTTGCAGCTCCGATGAGATTCGGGTAACAGTTTCTTGGTACATCCTAGCCTCCATTAACACGCTTTCGCCGTGGGCTTTAAACCGCGTGAAATGATGGATGAATCGTGCCATCTTTTGTCCTCTGGTACGCATTCGCAATGTCTCCATTTGAGCTGAACCACCAATTTCAGATGCCAGCATACGAGCTAGTGACTCATCATTAGCATCACTGCTATCACCATTATTATTGTTGGCAACAAACCGATTACATTGGAAAAAACCACCAGTAGCGTTACTATGAAGTGTCCAATCTTGCATGCAGATCCAACAGAACTCATATCTGCACTTGCGACAGTTCATATGGTTACAACCTTCGTCTTTTTCAATTGGTGTAGTGCATCTAGGACACTTCTTTGTATTTGCTGTGACCCATAATGCCGTTGCAATGTCATCGCCATTGCTACTGGTGCCAATAATTTTACTTTCCTCGTTGACACGTTGTAACCAACGTTGCCAGTCACTACATGGACAAGGTGAGTGAGCCTCACTATTACACGTTAAACATATCGCATGACCTCTATTGCAAACAACAGATTGTGATAAACAAAGAATTGATAAATTTAATGCAATTTCACGCTCTTGTTTTTTACTACTGCTACCATTTTCCTTTGAATGTGCTACTTTCAGCGCATTGACATATCGGGTGTCACAATCTTTAATATTCAGAATGCAATCACAGTCTTTAGCAGGACACCACCGAAGTGATGCCTTGCAATCAACTACGTGAGCAGCCCTTTGTTCATTAAATTTGCGTCGGGTGTCAGGATCGGGGAGTATCTTGTTAATTAAATCTTCATCTGTGATAATTTCACCACATTTAAAACCTGGGCATTTGAGACAATATACACCTTCTTGTTTAACTTGTAAGGAGCAATTTGTCGACCAACACTCCTGGCAGAACGAATGACCTGCTAGGCACGAAATACTCAACTTCATGTCATCGGTTATGTCTGCAGAAGTTGGTCTCATACCATCTCCACAAATAGTACAGAACTCGTCGACAACTGCTTCTGATGCGATAATAGACGATTTGTCGTTCGAAACATGAAAAGGAATTGGTGGGGGCAGTACTCCCAGTTCAGACTGCTCATTTGAATCTTTAGGTGGTTCGGGCATCATTGAATACTCGCTTTGCGTCGTTCTGTCGTCGCTAACCTCATTTAATGTCTTGTTTTCAGCGCTAAAATTTAATGATGGTATCAAATATGCAGCTTTTACGGCATTTATATAATTATTCGCGTATTCATCAATGACTTTAAGTGCATCCCACGAATGCATATTTAGAAGAACTTCTGTGTGCGATCGAGAAATACCCGGATGTTTACCACTCTTACTGGAAGTATTGATACTGTCACACACTTCAGTAATGATACTATCTATATATTTATTCAACTCGTCGCTTCTTTGCATCACATCAGTGTCTAACATCAAGATGCATGGGCGACCTTCATGTGATAAGACATTGCTTTCGTTGTATTGAATCATATTTGCATCTTCTGGTTGAAAAACAAGTGCTAACTCTAACATATTTGCTAAATCTTTATATTCGCCTTCATCTGCCATTTCACAGCATGTCATCTGAAGTTTATTCACTATTGAAATAATTGCACCAAGTGATATTAACTTTCTGACACATTTCAATAAACCATTATATGCAGCATAATGTATTGCGGAATTGCCATCAATATCAACATGATTCACAGATACTGTATCAGTTCCTGGTATGCACTTATTATTACTTTTATTAGACATTTGATTAAGATTAGCTACTGCTTGCGGCCTCCAATCAATTATTCTTTCGAGTAATTCATATCTTAGATCAGAATTATCACTACGAGAACAAACAGAGTGTAAACAAGTCTGATCTTTTTTATTTGGTGTATTAGGACATCCACCTTTATTTATCAGTATATCAAACAATCTATTTAATGCCATTATTGTAACTAAATGTAAAGGAGTTTCGTCACTGAACTTTCTACTCGAAAATGGAAGTGAAGGATGCATGTCAACTTGAAGCGAATTTCCATTTTTTTCACTAGTATATATTTCTAATGCCTTATCCTCATCTCCGGATAGTACTGCGTTACGAAACGATTTCATCGGGGTTGATCCAATGCTATACAAGAAGGATTAGAATGTATTTTAGATGGTAATAATAAATTTCTCACTCACCTAGATATAGCATCTGAGATTCGTTGGAAACCTTTCGATAGTCGCCGCTGCATCCCTTCAAAAGGATTTGGTACTTTAAACATCTTAATATTCTTCGCTATCCTTTCTAAGGAATGGATGAAACTATACCAAACTTCTCACTGTTTAATGTCAAGTCTACCTAATGAGTCGGAAAATGAGTCGAGTTCGGAATCCTTCACCCGAGTTCCGATCCAAACTTCAGGCCCTGTCAGTCTGTACAACACCTAAACATCAGTTAATTAGGATAACAAATGAGTGTCGCAAAATAAACTTTATTGTAAATGCAGTAATTTTGGATTAAAAGTATAATATCGATTCTTGGATAGACAATTTCCGGGCCAGGTACCGTTGTTTGAAACTAACATTTGGCGATGAACAGATCTGAGATTTCATTTATCAGGGTATAGCAATGGAATTAAAGCTTTTGGTATAGAATAAGGTTTGGGGTTGATAACGAAAATGTCACGTCGTGATAGTACTCGAAATGGTCGACGTTCATCATTGAATGTTGAGAGCCAACAATTATTTTTGTCATCATTTATCGGAGACAAATCAATGAAAATTATGGCATTGGAGAGGATGGCAATGAAAGGTAATGACTGGTCAATCCAAGCTGAATTAAATATAGATCATCAAAAAGATGATAATCTACAGCTATATATGGGTAACGATGATAGTGAATGGAAAACAAAATCGAAGGCAGTAATAAATAGAAAAAAAGGATGGTTACAGCGGTATGGAACCACTTTAACTGAGGATAACATAGCTGAAAAAAAGGAAAAAGTATCTTATTTTAAACATTTGATTTCAGAAAATAAAAGACGAATTGATTATACCAAAGAGGTAACAGTGCCAACACAGAGAACTCCATACAGTATTAATAGTGTGCAGGCTTTTATTGATTCAAGCAAAAAGAATAACTATTGTTACCTTTGTTTTGGATTGTGTGTATCTGGAAATAAAATTAGTTGCAAGACATGTCCAATTCTATCACATATTTCATGTGTAGTAGATATAAAAGCTCCAAACAATGACACTGGTAATGATTGGGTGTGTCCGTTTTGCCAATCGGAAATTGTTGCATTTAATAATTATGACGCAAATAAGTATGCTAGTAGAAACTCTGATTATATTCGAACAATATCATCGTATCGCATCATCACGTTCTTTCGTATGGCTGTAGTACGATATTCTTACATAAAGGCTAAAAATGGCTTGAGGATATTGCAGCGGAAAATACGATCATTGTTATTTTGGCGCCAACGATTAAGAGAAAAGGCTAAGGAATTGGCTCCATTTCGGATCCGATTACATGAAATTGAATTGGTTTGTTTAAACTCTAACCGGCATGAAACCAAAGAGGATACACTCAATTATCCTGTATTCCAGTCGAAAGTAGTGGGAGAACTTCCCAGTTCAATTTTTGATTTGTATTGTATGAATGATGGCAACAACAGCAGTACTGATGGTGATAAGGCAACATCAGATGACACCACCGAGAATACTGGAAACAGTCCCAGAGATACTTTATGTACGTATTTAATGAATGGTCACAGCTCTAATCCGTCATACCTTAAGTCGTATGATGAGTGTAATCAACCTAAGTCGACAGTAGCATTAACTATTAGCGTCGATCAAGTTTTCCATCATGATGGTAGCAATAATACAGCTGGGGATAAACGACAAATTGTTCGATTTGATACAATGTTAAAAGAGAATAAACATTATCGTCGTCATATTACGAAGGAGTGGTTGAATGCACATGGGTTTAAGGGGAATGACCATGATCGGGACTATATTATACAAAATTATCAAATTCGTCGTTTTGTGTGTCCCGATTCTTACGTTTTAATTCATGCAGCAAGTAGCGAAGCAACAGTTAAATTTACATTTACCCAAATAAGTGACTGTTGGCCAAAGGCCTTTATTATTGGACAAGTAAGTAAGGTATTAACGCCATACTTGCTGTGGAAGAAGACTGGTGTCCAAGAGAGTAATATCAATCAGTATGTGGATAGCGATGAATATCCAGTTCCTGATGAACTAAGTAAATTGATGTTTGCACCGAAAATATTAGCTAAAAAGACTGCTGATAGGCATTACTTGAAAACTACATCGGCTTTTGAGGCATCTAAGATTGTTGGTAGCGACGTCTCTCATCATGCAGAGCAAGACGACGTCATTCCATCAGTTGTCGGTGGTGTCTTCAATTGGACAATTTTAAGCACATCTCAAGAAGTATATAATGCATATTCATTTATGTACCTTTTAGTGGAAGGGTCACAGAGGAAACGGGTATATTGTATGCTATTGGATGGGTACTTTTCTATGTATGGTGCACGAAATATTGAGAAAATTGATAAACAACCCACATTATATTGTAAACTTGAGAGTGCTACTATATCAGTAGCAGATTCCGCACAATTTGTAACTACTACTCCCAATAGTAAAACTACCGGAACTAATACTGCATCATTTAGTGGAGCATTTAAATTTAAGAATAGAGGGGAAGTTTTTATATTGTTTCCGTTAAGTGAATCAAGTTTCAGGGATTGGCTAAAAAAGTTTAATGTCAAAGTGTAAATTATTGTTGTATCTCGTTATGTTAGTGTAAAAGTAAATAATCTTATAATTGACCTGATGCCGAAATTGTTACTTTTTTAGATGGAGTTCCACTTTGTGATCCTACCTTTTCAATTGCATCAACAACATTTTGACCTTCTAACACTTTTCCAAAGATAACATGTTTACCATCTAACCATGGAGTTGCTGCAGTTGTGATGAAAAATTGAGAACCTTGAGTATTTGGGCCTCTATTAGCCATTGACAAATAATACTTTCCAGTATGCTTAACTTTAAAATTTTCATCATTAAATACACTGCCATAAATACTTTCACCACCACGGCCATTAAAATCAGTAAAATCGCCACCTTGTATCATAAAATTTGGGATGATTCTATGAAATATTGATCCTTGATAATGCATTGGTTTCCCTTGTTTACCAACACCTTTCTCGCCTGTGCATAATGCTCTAAAGTTTTCTGCTGTTTTAGGTGTTGTATTGTCAAAGAGTCCCATAACTATGCGTCCGACAGATTCATCGCCAATGGTTACATCAAAGAATACCTTTGAGACAACTTCTTCAAATTCATTTGCAGCAACTGCAACCAGAAATAGGATGCAAGTAAAAATTAAAAAATTCATTGTAATAATTGATACGAATTGGATTGCAACTCAACTGAACTTTTCTTCGATCTTTTCGCGAGTTAAGGGCCGTACCTTGTGACGGTGCTCTGATCGAATAGTTCATACTCCAATTATTTAATACTACAATCAGTGTCACTATCAAAGTATTAAGAATAGTCGCTTGCTGAAGGTATACAGACATACGTACATAGACGAGATCCGGAATCCCGCTATAGTGACATGGATCTCAAGGAACCAAGATTTCATAAGACAAAAAAAACCAAGACAGGTAATAACTCGAATTTGCTTTGGATTGGTGGTGAGAAAATAAAACTCTTCTGTTAACTATGTCCAAACCAGGATCAAACCGCTATGAGACTCCCCAAGAAACAACAAGGTTGTTGTATGATAGTATGCGTGTAGCTCGTGAAACAGAAGTTATAGGAGAATTAACAGCCGAGGAATTGAGATTTCAACGTGAAAGTTTAACTAATGCTGGATCAAAAGTAAATGCGATGCGGGGAATAACAACATCTGCTAGAGCTAACATACAAACAATCGAAAATAAAATAAGGAGACAAAAGCTTATGTTATGGATTATTATGATTGGTTTAGGTGTTAGTAATATCGCAGTTATTATCACTTTATGGCGTAATGGAGGAACATTTTATTCTTCTAAATAGATATAAAATTCATTCATTAAACGATAGACGTGTACAAAGATTATTAATATTGATAATGTGAAAAATTGTTGTTTGTAATGTAAATTAATTAAGCTAACAATACATCTACATTAGCACCATTACTAATAGCCGAATTAATAATACTAGTCCATTTTTGTGTTGCTATTTCCCTTTCTTGCTCTTTGTTCCTAATTTTTTCATTGTTTTCTCTGGAACATTTATCATATAATGCTAAATCCATTTCCATGTACATTTTTAATACACTTTGTGCTAATCCTTCTACCGTTTGATTCCAATGACCTTGTGAATGCTTCATCAATGGACCAAATACCCTTGGTAAGAATACTGCCGCTCTTGCTTGTGATAATATATTGACGCATAAATGTTCAGAATTCCAAAAATATAATGCTCTTTCAGCAACTTGAAAATGTGCCGATGATAAGCATGCGCCTAATAATTTGAATAAATCATCTTGAACTCTATTTAGTTGCTCCCCTCTACAAACTTCTAATATTTCTTCCAATTCATTTAAGAATAAAACTTGCTTTGATGGACTAATCCATGGCCAATATCTACTTAGGCCTTGTATAATTTGTACGATAGTTTCGGGATCCTTTTCAACATACTGTGATATACAATATGATAGTTGTGGATGATATGCTGCTACACCTCTTGGTTTATGAAGAGGAATAAGTGCACGTTCTAAAAATAGTAAATGCTCTTTTTTTAATGGAATAGCAAATCCATTGACAATTGATCCTAATATTTCTAATAATTCGCCAATACCATTATGACGACCAGTTACATATATGTAACGAAAGAAAACTTGTGATATAGCTTTGCGAATATATGATCTATAAGACATAAATTTACCATACATACGATGTAAAACAGTTTTAACATAATCACGTTCACGTGGATCTTCAGCATCAAATAATTCAATCCAACTACTTATAAAAGCTATATCGACATATTTTTTTGCTACCTTACCATTAACTTCAGTAGATACGATAAATCTTAAAAAAAACTCATATACAACTTGCAAATGAGGCCAAGATGGTTCCATAGCAGGTTCATCCTCCTCTGGATCATAATCATCACTTTGAGGTGGTAGTGTTCTAAATAAATTAATACGAACCATTTCTACAATATCTGGCATCATAGATTCTGTAAATATTTTTTGTCCTACTGCTGTATTCACATATTCTGCAATTTCTAATAAAGTTTCACGTTTAATATCCATTCCTTTTGTATCAGGATCTGTTTCATCAAAATCAAACATATTACAACATAATTTTAATTTTTGCCTAAAAAGAGTTTCTCTTTTTAACATTGGTGTTTCACTCAATAATGGTAATTCCTTTAATTGTATCTTCGGTTGTTTTGCGAATGATGGTCGTCGTTTATCTCGTCCTTTAGGTATCGCTATATCAGCTTTCACTGCTTCGCCCGTAGGCGCTTTATTGCCCCCGCCACCGCCCAAACTCTTAATAAAACCCTTCATCTGGCAATGAATGCGATGTTATGATGATTCTGAATTTTTTTTAATTAAAAAAGGTATTATGCTAGGGTTTGGTTTGAGCAGTTTTATAATAAATATTAATTATATATAGGTATTATTTCAGGATGTAATTATTTTTTTGTTGGTTTAAATTCGATCGTATATATTGAATCAATATATATGTCAGATAAATTATCTACTTGAATACATATATTCTTTTCACCAATAATTTGAAAGTGATTCACATACAATTATATTATTTAATAATTAAATCTCGATTTGATTTAACATAGAATGAAAGTTAGGGGTAATAATAAAAGCAAAAAGAAAAAACAATAAAAAAAAGGATGTTCCCAAGTCGACTTAGTGGGAGAATAGTTAAAGGAGTTGTTACAAGGGCCATAGTAAGAGGTGAAAGTTCGCTCTCTGGCACCAAAGCTACTCCATTAACAACAATATTAGATCGTACAGCTGATGTTTTCTTTATGACAGAAATTTTCAGGTAACAAATATTTATTATAATATCGTGATTATTAAATTTATTATTCTAATTATTATCTATTCTAAAGAGCATTATGGCTTTGTGCAGAAACTACAGTAAAACCAAAAGTAACAATAAATTATCCATTTGAGAAAGGACCACTTAGTACAAGATTTAGAGGTGAACATATGCTAAGACGATACCCATCTGGTGAAGAAAGATGTATAGCATGTAAATTATGTGAAGCTATTTGTCCTGCACAAGCAATTACAATTGAAACAGAGCCACGTGATGATGGTAGTCGTAAAACTACAAGATATGATATTGATATGACAAAATGTATTTATTGTGGCTTTTGTCAGGAAGCTTGCCCAGTTGATGCTATTGTTGAAGGTCCTAATTTCGAATTTTCAACTGAATCTCACGAAGAACTATTATATGATAAAGAAAAATTATTAGCCAATGGTGATAAGTGGGAAATAGCTGTCAGTAGAAATTTATTAGCTAATTCATTGTATCGTTAAGTAAATAAAAAAAAGAAAAGAGAATTTTATTTTATAAGGAAGTATTATTAATATAATCTTCTATAATTTTATTTACATATATCATCAAAATAATACAAATAATATAGTGAGAACAATAAATTTTCAATCTTCATCCAAAAAGAAGCCACCCCATTCAACTCCACCACCTTCAAATCCTTCAGACCATTGTTTAACAAATGTTTCATCTTCATCTTGCAATTCACATACAAGATCTGATTTTGGATATGCACAACAAGTTAATGCATAACCTTTTGATCGTAATTCCTTTAGTAATCCAAGTGGTGCATCCATATTTACTTTACCCTCTTTTAATTCAGCAGTACATATTGTACAGCATCCTTGACGACACATTCTCTGTTTATTTATTATTGGTAAATCTATGCCCATTTCTTCAAAATAAAAATAAATATAACGATCACTAGGTACATCAGCAACAAATTCTTCGCCAGTTTTTTTTGAACGTATTGTTACCTTATATTTCTTTGCATTGGGATTACCTGGCCATAATCCGCCATATCCTGGTGTCATTCCTCTCTCTCTAGCCCATTCTTCACTAAATGGTTTTGCAGATAATTTTAATTTATTTATAGATTTGTTATATCGAATAATTGAATGAAATCCATTTACTGTAACATGGAAGCATAACAGAAGCGATATTAACAAAAAAGTTATTCCGCAAAACATTACTCTCAAAAGTACGTGCTAAATATTCTATCTATAATGTGTAAGTTGGACCTATTAGATTTTTATTCGGTAATTTTTTCAACAAAAACTATGTCATAATTTTCTGAGTCATTCCAATTCCATAAATAAAGTTACCGATTATTATCAGGCTACAGTAACAGTGCATATCAGTAGTAGTGCTACTTTCCAAATTGTCTTGTTCACATTATTAGTATTATAATACAATTATTACTATACTGTAATAAGTGTACTAACTTAGCTTATAATAATA
>JACCDO011478796.1_pt1 | contig 13803 bp, 5 predicted proteins | sample 7446101 | NCBI WGS metagenome assembly JACCDO01 (sample SAMN15323440, study PRJNA562643) | freshwater metagenome | isolation source: river surface water | place: USA:Blue River Watershed | collected 2017-08-16
AATAGGATGTAACAGGCTCACAACCTCAACACCCAACCTTGGCTTGTTATGAATCTGCAACGTTCAACACCACAACTTGTCAATGGGATGTAACAGGCTCACAACCTCAGCAACCAACTCTTGCTTGTTATGAATCCGCAACGTTCAATACTACGACTTGTCAATGGGATGTAACCGGAACACAGCCTCAACAGCCAACCCTGGCTTGTTATGAATCCGCAACATTCAACACTACTAGCTGTCAATGGGATGTAACAGGCTCACAACCTCAGCAACCAACCTTGGCTTGTTATGAATCTGCAACGTTCAATACCACAACTTGTCAATGGGATGTAACGGGATCACAACCTCAACAACCAACTCTGGCTTGTTATGAATCCGCAACATTCAACACTACTAGCTGTCAATGGGATGTAACAGGCTCACAACCTCAACAACCAACCCTGGCTTGTTATGAATCAGCAACATTCAACACCACAACATGTCAATGGGATGTAACAGGCTCACAACCTCAGCAACCAACTCTTGCTTGTTACGAGTCAGCGTCGTTCAATACTACGACTTGTCAATGGGATGTAACAGGCTCACAACCTCAGCAACCAACCCTGGCTTGTTATGAATCAGCAACATTCAACACCACAACTTGTCAATGGGATGTAACCGGCTCACAACCTCAGCAACCAACCCTGGCTTGTTATGAATCAGCAACATTCAACACTACGAGCTGTCAATGGGATGTAACGGGTGTGCCATTAGCTGCAAGTACAACCCAAGTGAATGTATTGTGTTATGGCAATACAACCGGCTCAATTGATTTAACAGTTACAGGTGGTACAGAACCTTATACGTATTCATGGAATACAACACCCGTTCAGACGACCCAAGATTTATCGAACTTAGGAGCGGGAAGTTACACGGCAACTATCACAGATGACAATGGCTGTAGTACAACGGCAAGTGTAACGATAACAGAGCCTACACAACTGAATGCTATATTAGATGGTCAAACAAATATTACTTGTTACGGAGGAAATAATGGATCTGTTGTTATAACTCCTACTGGTGGTGTTGGACCATATACAATTTCTCCAAGTCAAAATAATTTAATAGCGGGAGCATATACATTTACAGTAACAGATGAAAACGGCTGTCAAGTTTCAGTTCCTGCAACAATAACGCAACCTGCTTCAAACTTAAATGTTTCAATTGCCACACAAAATAATGTAAGTTGTAATGGCTTAAACGATGGATCTGTTATATTATCTATATCTGGAGGATCAGGACCATATACTACATCTCCATCAACAACAAATCTTTCTCCAGGAGCGTATACATTTACAGTAACAGATGATAATGGATGTTCTGCCACAGTATCAACAACTATAACTGAACCATTGATATTAGATGCTCAGGCTTCAAATACTCCAATTACTGCAAGTGGAGGAACATCGACTGTTACTGTTACTGCTTCAGGAGGTACAGGACCTTATATAGGAACAGGAACTTACAATGTGCAGGCAGGAACATACACCTATACAGTTACAGATTTTAATGGATGTTCAGATGTTGTTACTATTACAGTAACAGAACCATTACCATTGACGGCAAGTTCAATAGCAACTGCTATTCTTTGTAATGGTGGAACTTCACAAATAACAGTTAGTGGAAATGGAGGAACTGCTCCATATTCTGGAACTGGAACTTTTACAGTTTCAGTTGGAACATATACCTATACAGTAACTGATTTTTACGGAAATACCTCAAATACAACAATTACTGTTTCCGAGCCAGCTCTTTTAACGGCATCATCCTCTTCAACTGCTATTTTGTGTAATGGAAACACTTCAATTGTGACAATTGGGGCGACAGGAGGAACTCAACCATATTCCGGAACAGGAAGTTTCAGTGAACCAGCAGGGTTATATTTATATTTAGTTACAGATGCAAATGGCTGTTCATCCCAAACATCAATAAGCATTACACAGCCAAGCCCAATTGCCGCCAGTGCCACAGTAGTTGATATATATTGCTTGAATGGAACAGGAAGTATTGATTTGACAGTTAGTGGCGGGGTAGGGCCGTATGATGTTTTATGGAATAATACAATTAACTCTGAAGATCTAACCAATATAAATGCTGGAACATACACCGCGGTTGTTACTGATCAAAATAATTGTCAACAAACAGTTAGTTATTCAGTTGTCAATTCTTTTGCACCTACTCCTATTTTAACCAATAATACAGGTACAACGCTATTGACCTGTTCAACATCTTCAATAAGCTACAGTATAACGAATACAAGTTCAATCCTTTGGGATGGTGGATCATATCCAACATCGACCAACAATACATTTTCTACTCCTGGCCAGTATACGTTAAATGTCACGGATGCTAATGCTTGTCCTTTACAATTTGTAGTTAACATTACTCAAAATATAAATCCTCCAAACGCAGGAATTAATTCAACCCCTAATACCACTGTTTTAACTTGTGCCAATCCAATAATTACAGTACAAGCAACAGGAGGCGTATCGTACCAATGGTCAAATGGTCTGGGTACAAATGCTAATCAATCATTATCTCAAGTTGGAACTTATACGGTTACGGTTACAGGATCTAATGGATGTACATCGACAGCATCAATTACGTTAACAAGTAATCAAACTGCCCCAACAGCAGTTATTACTAACAATACTGGATCAACTACTTTGCATTGTAATCAAACACAAATAAATGTCACTGCATCAGGTGGAGTTTCATATCAATGGAGTAATGGTTTAGGAACAAATCCGACAGTGAATCTCACTTCAGCCGGAACATATACCGTAACTGTGACTGATGCAAATGGCTGTACAGATACAGAGACAATTAGTATTACGCAGGCTTCAACACCGACTGTTTCAGTTAATCCGCCAATAAACATCTGTTCAGGTTCTTCAGGAGTGCTTACGGCAGTTGGATCTACAGCAGGAGGAACATACTCTTGGACATGTTCCAATGCTACCACTAGTTCAATTTCTATCTCTCCTTCAACAAATGGGATATGTCAAGTCATTTATTATGACATTTATAATTGCCCAAGTAATACTGCAACAACTACATATACAGTCATACAAACTCCACTTGTAAATGTTAGCGGGACTTCCACTATTTGTTCAGGAAACACAGCCACTGTAACAGCAGTTGCATCTTTACCAGGCGGTACTTATTCTTGGACACCAACTGCACCGCCAAATGCAACAATTTCTGTTACGCCAAGTCAAACAACGACTTATAATGTAACTTACACGTTGAACGGTTGTTCTTCAACCTCGGTTGGTCATACGGTGAATGTGAACCAAACACCAATTGTAACTTCCAATAATGTGGGAATGTGTAGTGGTGAAACAGCTATTTTGACAGCAAGTTCAAATATTCCAGGAGGAACGTATTCGTGGAATACAATACCTGTTCAGTCTACAGCATCTATTTCTGTTCAGCCTATAGTAACTAGCACATATACAGTAACCTATACAGCTCCAAATAATTGTCCTGGAACATCGACATCAGTTGTAACAGTCACCGATATTCCAACTGTTCAACTTGATGATATTACAATTTGTGAAGGACAGAGCGGATTATTAACAGCAGTACCTTCTGTGGCGGGAGGTACATTTACATGGACACCAGGCGGGCAAGGAGGAGCTGAGTTAAGTGTTTCTCCAGATCAATCGACTCAATATAGCGTTATATACACATTAAATAATTGCCCGAGCCCAGCAGACAATGCCATGGTAACCGTAATTAACACACCGAGTGTAGTTGCTTCGGATCAAACAATCTGTTTGGGACAATCAGCCACCTTAACGGCAATTGGTAGTCCATCAGGAGGTACATATCAATGGTCTACTACAGAAACATCAAGTTCAATTCTCGTAGATCCCGCGAGTAATACCGAATACGATGTGACATATTTTTATAATGGTTGTCCGAGTGCGTTGGAAATAGTAAGTGTATTTGTTGAGTCAATTCCTACGGTTACGTTCGATGTAAATGCTACAGAGGGGTGTCTTCCACTAACAGTGAACTTTACAAATACAACGCCTAATTCCGCAAATTGTACATGGAATATAAATGGCGCTTCTTTTGTTAATTGTGGACCAATGAGTTATACTTTCCAAGAGGCAGGGTGTTTTGATATTTCCTTAACTACAGACTCGCCAAATGGATGTACCAATACAATTACAATGGATGAGTTAATTTGTGCATATCCAAATCCGATAGCAGACTTTAATCTTTCAACGAATACAATTTTCGATGGGAACAATACAATAGGAATACAAAACACATCTTCCGGTGGAATTGAATATATTTGGAATTATGGTGATGAAACAAGTGATACACTCTACAGTCCTGAGAGTCATACTTATGGAGGGACACTTCAATCCTCATATTTGATATCTCTTATTGCTATTTCTGAGAAAGGGTGTATAGACTCTACCTCTCAACTTATTACAGTTTCAGATGATGTTGTGATGTTTGCTCCAAATACTTTTATTCCAGATGGAGATGGTTTAAATGATAGTTGGATGCCAGTATTTTCATCTGGATTTAACATTGAAAATTATGAATTAATGATTTTCAATAGATGGGGTCAAGTAGTATTTGAAACAAAAGATTATATGCAAGGTTGGGACGGTAAATTCTCAGGCATATTTGTTCAAGATGGAGTATATAGCTTTAAAATAAAATTCCGTTTATCGTCTGACAAGATTAATCAAATTCATGTTGGACATATAAACCTATTAAGGTAAATGCTTACAAGTGAGGAATAAGTTCCTCTAGGCCAATACCCCTTGAACCTTTTAACAAAATTAGTTTCTCGGAAAGACCTGAATTTTTCAAATAACGTAAAAAGTCTTCTTTTGAACTAAATCCATTTTCGGGATTAATATCTTTGAATTGCTCTCCAATGGTAAAGAAATCTATATTTAAGTCATGACAAAGTTTAAGCACTTGTTGATGTTCAACCTTACTTTCGGTTCCAAGTTCTCTCATGTCGCCTAAAATAGCCACTTTATGGGCGTGTTGGATTAGTGAAAAACTCTCCAATGCCGACTTCATGCTTGAAGGATTGGCATTATAACAATCTACGATTATTGTGTTTTTTTTAGTTTTTTGAATTTCAGACCGGTTGTTTTTTGGTTCATAATTAGCAATAGCGTTGTTTATTTGAATAGGGTCAACCTCGAATAAAATTCCAAATGATATAGCAGCTAAAAAGTTGTAAAAGTTATACTTACCGAGCATGTTTGTTTGAATTTCACCACTTTCATATGACTTATATTTCCATTTTAGTTTGATGAAAGGATTCAATTCAATTAACTCACCTTTTACATCTCCATTTTCGCCGTATGATAAACTTGAAATATTAGTACTTAGTGCATTCATTAAAATGGAGTCATCTGCGTTCACGATTATATTTCCATTCTTTTCATATACTGATTTATAAAGTTCAGTTTTAGTTTTAAAAACACCTTCAAAATTTATAAATCCTTCTAAGTGAGCTTTTCCGATATTGGTGATAATACCATGTGTTGGTTTGGCAATATCACAAAGTTCTTGAATGTCGAGAGGTTTGTTTGCTCCCATTTCAATAATTGCAACCTCATGATTTTCATTAAGCTGTAAAAGTGTTAGAGGAACACCAATGTGGTTATTTAAATTCCCTTTAGTGCAGAGTACCTGATATTTTTTACTTAATACAACATTGATTAATTCTTTCGTACTTGTTTTTCCATTACTTCCCGTAATACCAATAATTGGAATATTAAATTTTGATCTATGATGATTTGCTAATTTTTGAAGAAATATAAGACTATTTTCGACATGAAATATCGTGGTTTCATTTGCATAATGAGCATCATCGACTATTGCATATTTTGATCCTTTATCAATGGCTAGTTGTGCAAATTCATTTGCATTGAAATTATTTCCTTTTAAGGCAACAAATAATGAATTTTCGACAATATTTCTTGTGTCTGTACAAACTCCAGCGGTATTGTAAAACAAATCAAATAACTTTTCCATGGAACAAAGATGCAAAAAAAAAGCCCGGATTTCCGGGCTTTTTTAATTCATTTTAATCTTATCTTTTCTTTTTGTTTGGTCTTGTACTTCCGACGCGATCCATAGCGCAACGGAAACCAATCATGTCAGAGCTTTTATCTTCGTCAAGGAATCTTCGGTTACCTGAAGACATCCAATATGTCTTATCGGCCCAAGAACCTCCTTTGTAAACTCTAGATTTATCAGAAATTAAAGTAGTTGGCCATCCTGCAACTCCAGCATTGATGTCTTTATATTCAAAATCTTTATTCTCATGTTGACTTTGATACATAACTTGTTTAACATCACGTTTACCGTCGTTGATTTCATTTTTGCGCTGTTGATTATTGTAGTATATTGAAGATTCCAAGTCTCCATCCATATAATCTCTATAATCATCTTTACGGTAGTTCAATCTACCTGCATTTTCCTCAACCGTTACATTCCTCCAACGTTGTTTACCTTTTGTATCTGTAATAAACTCAGTAAGACCATTTCTCAACGTCATAATCCAGGTGGTGATTGTAGGATCCATGAAATAAGATTTAAACTTAAATTCAAGGTAATCTTTACTGAACATTGCTACTCCACTATTTCCACCGTCAATTGAAACACCTAAATACGTTGGATCATATTGAAGATTGAATGATGGTCGAATAATATCAACTTTTAAATCTACAGTTTGTCCACCATCTTTGAATTGATCAGGAAGTGCCATATTGAAAAGAACCCTTTCAATGTAGGCCGACGCCGCAATACTTCTGCCTTGATTTGCCAAGGTGATTGCCGTGTCAAGGAGAATGTTTAATGAATCTAAAAACTCAAATTGAAGTTTCTCTTGGTTCGTAAATAACTTATTATTTGATACAAAATTATTCGAAGGAGTGTTAAATCTATATTTCAAGGTATCTTGTCTAGAATTAATTTTCGAATTCATTCTATTGTTGTTGATGATACTGTTAGTTTTGGTTGCTTGACCATTTGGTTGTTGCTTATTTATGTTTGAAGCGTATGTACTGTTAGTGTCTTGTTGGTATTTAACAGTTGCGTGGTTCATATATTTTACGCGTGCAAATTCATTAACAAACTCTTTCATTCCATGAACGTCATAGATGTTTTCATTGGCTTTCACTGGTTTGTCATACAAACCGTTTGGAACTAATAATTGTGTAGTGTAGACATTACCTCTAAAAGGCATAAACTCTTCTAATACTTCACTTGATAAAGGCCTATAGACATCCATTACCCATTCGGATACATTTCCTGCCATGTGATATAAACCATAATCATTAGGCCAGAAATCATCAACTCTACAAGTGACATCAGCACCGTCGTTTAATTGACCAGCTACACCCATCATGTCGCCTTTTCCTCTACTGAAATTAGCTTGAATAGCTCCAGCAAACTGGGCTCTGTTATCTCTAACGTAGTGACCATCCCATGGATAAATTCGTCTGTCATTAATGTTTTCAGAATTCGGATCCAAATTTCCAATTAAACCAAGAGCTGCGAATTCCCATTCTGCTTCGGTAGGTAATCTATATGCTGGAAGAAGAATACCATCCTTCATTTCAACAGGTCTCGAACCTAATCTTCCTGTTGCTTGATTATCCTTGTCTACTTCAGCATACACTGGATCATAATTTTGTAATTGATAAGGATCTCTTGGGATTTGTTTCTTGGTTCTTGGATCTACTGGTGTTTTTTTACTTTTAGACACCGTGTAACCTCCTTTAGCTAATTCACCCTTTTCATCAAGTTCACCACTTTCAATCATGTAGTTGCCATTCAAGTAGTTTTCAGTACTGAACATGTTTTCTGGCTTCGATTGAAAATCTTTTTCATATTTTGTATCATTTGCTGCACCAATATCTCCATCTTGAGAATTAGCATTGTCAGCAAAATGCCATTTCAAGATACCCTCGCGAACTAAAATAGCTTCGTTTACACGATCCGTCCTCCATTTACAAAAATCATTAGCTTGTAACCAAGATACTCCTACTACTGGGTAATCTCTGTAAGAAGGGTGACGAAGGTAATAATTGACAAATTTCTCTCTGTAACCTAGTGATTTTCTCCAAGCTAAGGTATCCGGAAGACATTTTTTATAAACGTGAGGATACGTTTTGTAATAAACTCGTTTCATCCAATTCATGTATTCCTGCCAATGTAGATTGGTTACCTCAGTTCGGTCCATGTAGAACGAACCAACTGTGAATCGAGCTGCACGAGCATTCCAATCAAACATTACGTCTTGTTCAGTTCTTCCCATTGTAAACGTACCACCTTGCACAAAAACTAAACCTGGACCAGTTTCTTGTTCTTTGGCATCCACTTTTTCAAAACCACCATTTTTATAGTTGTTGTATTCCCAACCGGTAGAAGTTGACCTGTCTTTTGCACATGAGCCTAATAACAAGGCCCCCGTTAGTGCAAAACCGAAAATTTTAAAGTGTTTTATTTTCATTTGGACAATATTGCTGAGGTATTTAACTTGATTTATTTTATTTAGTTACATTTTAAAAAGAAGGACACGAAATTTTTCTAAAATTCTTGGCCTTTTTTCTACATTTTAAATTCATTCCAAGGGAAACTTCATGAGAACCACCAGAAATTCCATTTCCTAACTTAGAAACGGTTAAGTCATAGCTGTATCCAACTCTGAATTTTTCTGTTGCCACCCCAAAACTTAAGATAAAAGCATCTCTATTTCTATACCAAGCTCCTACAGTGAAATTCCCGTATTTAATATAAGTTCCTATGTTAAGTTCTTGAAAACCATTTTGATATTGGTAAATGATGTTAGGCATTACACTTGTTGTATTGGTGTACCTGCCTCGTTGACCTAATTTTATTTCTGCTCCAGCATGACCAGTAAAACGCATTGGCAATCTTGAATTTCCTAAAATCATAGATTCGTCAGGTCTGTTTAAGTGATGAACAGCTCCACCAAAGAAATAATTTTTTCCAAATCCAACTATACCAAAAGACGCATCAAAAAAACCTCTTCTCCCATTTCCTCTTGGCACATCACCAGTTTGATAAATAAAACCTCTTCTTGGGTCAATCATATCTCCAAAGGTTAACTTATCCCAATCTAAAAACTTCTGAAAATATGCAGCTCTCGCACCGAACATTAAAGAGAACTTGCGATTTACCTTTAGGTTATAAGAATAGATACCTCCAAGCATAGTTGTTTGGATAGTACCTTGTCCTTGCATATCGTGCATGGCAATAATTCCAATTCCTCCTGAAATACTTTTAGCATAGGTATCAAATGCAGCACTTGTAGTCACGTAATTTCCTGTTAGCTGTGGCCACTCGTTTCTGTAATTAATACCAACTCGCGGACAACCAGTGGAACCAGCAAGTGCGGGGTTTAAGTAAACGGGGTTAGAATAAAATTGTGTAAAAGTGGGGTCCTGAGACCAGGAAACGTTATTGAATAAAACGCTGAATCCCAATAGAAATAAGGTGATACGAATAGTTGTCTTCACAAACTCAGTTTTAAGCACGAACAATATTTACGTAGTTTTGGTTTTATAGGTTACAAATATCGGATATTTCTTCAAATAAATAAAATATTATTGCGTTTTTGTTATGTTCATCTAATTTTGAAGTCGTGAAAAAACAAATGTTAATTTTATTTTTCCTGCTATTGTTTTTCGGAACTAATTTCGCTCAAGAAAAAATAGTTGCAATTAATTGGAAAAGTCCTACTGAATTGATAATCAGAGGAAATCAAGTTTATCAGCCGCAATTTGAGCAAATTCATTTAGATAATGGACGTCCCCTTTATTATTTAAAAGAAAAAGCTAGCAGCACAAAACTTTCTAACTTCATAAATTACACAAGTCAATTAGCTGAAAAAAAGGATATTGAGTATTTTAATAGTTTAAATATAAGTGTCCCGGAAGAATTAGATTTACACCATGGTATTCGAAACGAGAGAGGTGAGTCGTATTTCGTGATTTCATTTTTTCCATTTGTGAAAAAGGAAGGTAAAGTACATCGAGTTAACTCTTTAAATTTTTCTTTTTCAGACAACATTATTCAAATAAACAAAGATTTTGTGACCGAATCTGTATTAAAACAAGGAAATGGAACCTGGTACAAGATAAGCGTAAGTAAAGACGGACTATATAAAATTGATCGAACTTTCTTAGAAAATTGTGGAATTAATGTTTCATCCGTTTCTCCAAATTCGATTCATATTTTCGGTAACGGAGATGGTCAATTGCCTGATCTTAATAGTATTCCTAGAAAAGACGATTTAATAAATAATGTGATTCAAATTGTAGGTGATCAGGATGGAAGTTTTGACCAAAATGACTACATCCTTTTTTATGCACAGGGCCCACACAAATGGTATGCAAACGGTACGGTCGAGTTTGATCAAAAAAGAAATTTATACAGCGATGAATCTTACTATTTCATAAATATTAATCCTAATTTAACACCTTTGAGAATAACAAACGAAACGCTAATATCGGATGACCCAAGTGTTGAAGTTTCCTCTTATGATTACAGAGATATTTACGAAACTGATTTAGTAAACCTTGTTTCTGGCGGTCAGCGTTGGTATGGGGAATTATTTGATTCTGAGCTTGAAAGAACTTTTAATTTCGCTATTCCAAATATTGATACTTCAGCAGTTCGATTTAAAACGGCGATTGCAACTAACTCACCATCTTCATCAGGAACATCTCAAAAGTATTCTGTCAACGGACTTGTACTATTAGATGCAAATTTACCAGCTGTAGGTGCTGATTATGCACGATCAGCGAAAGTTTTTCAACTTAATTCGCCTGCCAGCACTATTCCGTTAAAAATTTCTATAACCCGCAGTACTCCCAACACCTTTACTTATTTGGATCGCATACTTTTAAATACACGTAGAAAACTTGTTTTTTTTGGGACGCAATTTGGATTTAGGAATTTAACAATTCAACAACCAGGAAATGTTGCGAATTATTCAATTTCTTCATTTCCGAGTTCAGGTTTTGTTTGGGATATTTCGGATGTAAATAACCCAAAAAAGATACAAGGAATTTTTCAGAATGGCACATTTCAATTCAAGACAGATTACAGTTACAAGGAATTCATTGCATCAAATGGAACAAGTTTCTTTACTCCAAATAGAATCGGACCAATCGAGAATCAAAATTTGCATGCTTTAGAAGAACCTCATTTATTAATTGTTTCTCATCCTACTTTTCTTTCTCAAGCAGAAAGATTGGCAAATCTTCACAGAGAGGAAGGATTAATAGTACATGTGGTAACCAATGAACAAGTCTATAATGAATTTAGCTCCGGAGCACCAGATCCAACAGCCATTAAAATGATGGCCAAGATGTTTTACGATAGAGGTATTGCCGCAGGGAATTTAAAATTTAATTCTTTATTATTATTTGGAGATGGCACCTTCGATCCTAAGAATAGAGTGGCAAATAATAATAACATGATGCTCACCTATCAAATGGAAAACAGTGAAAACCATATTGAGGCTTTGGTAACAGATGATTATTACGGAATGCTTGACAATAACGAGTCTATTAGCCCGAATGATTTAATGGATATCGGAGTAGGAAGGATTCTTGCTTCTGATGTGACACAAGCAAAACAGCAAGTAGATAAAATCGAACATTACATCAAAAATGGTTCATCACTTTTTAATAATTCAAACGCATCTTGTTGTTTAGGAACTTCAAATGACAACACTTTCGGTGATTGGCGAACAAAGTTTGTACAAATTGCTGATGATGAAGAAAATGGTTATTTCATAAATATAGATACAGAGCCTCAGTATGAGTTGGTAAAAAATCAGCATTTTGAGATGAATTGCGATAAACTTTACATGGATGCATTCCCGCAAGAAGTCACTGCCGGAGGACAACGTTATCCAGATGTCCTCAACGCAATAACAGATCGTGTTCAACGCGGTGCATTAATCGTTAATTATGTTGGACATGGTGGCGAAGTTGGACTAGCCGAAGAGCGTGTGGTTACCATACCTCAAATTAACTCATGGAGTAATATTAACGCGCTTCATTTATTTGTTTCAGCTACTTGTGAATTTACCAAATACGATGATCCATCGCGTGTTTCGGCCGGCGAATGGTTAGCACTGAATCCTGCGGGTGGAGCAATTGCCCTGATGACTACCACTAGATCCGTATATTTTGGTGTTAATAGCTCTACAGGACAAGCTTTTTATTCGCACGTTTTTGATCGAGATGCAGATGGAAAACCGCTTAGCTTTGGTGAAATTATGCGACGAACAAAAAATAGTGCTGGGTCATCTACAAACAAAAGAAGTTTTACATTAATTGGGGATCCTGCTTTAAAAATTGGATTACCACGTTTTAACATTGTGACCGATAGCATTAATGGTAATGACCCATTGTCCTATGTGGATACTATGAAAGCATTGAGTAAGGTGACCGTAAAGGGTCATTTAGAAGATCAGAATGGAAATTTAATGACAACCTTCAATGGAAAAATAATGCCGTCTATCTACGACAAGGTTAAAATTCAAAAAACGCTTGCTCAAGATCCTGAATCACCAGAAATATCCTATGAACTCCAACGTAATATTGTATATAAAGGAAAAGCTTCAGTAAAAAATGGTCAATTTGAATTTTCTTACGTGGTACCTAAAGATATTGCACTTTCGTACGGTAAAGGAAAGATAAGTTATTATGCGGAAAATGATTTAGTTGATGCACAAGGATTTGATACAAACTTCAGAATAGGTGGTATTAATCCGAATGGAATAAATGATGAAACAGGTCCTGAGGTTACGTTATTTATAAACGATTATTCGTTTGTTGATGGATCAATTACTGACAATAATCCTGTTTTAATCGTTAAGGCAATCGATGAAAATGGAATAAATACGGTCGGAAATGGCATCGGTCACGACCTAACGGCTATTCTTGATGGAAATACAGCAAAACCAATAATCTTGAACGATTATTACGCCTCTGATTTGGATAGTTATCAGTCTGGTGAAGTTCGTTATCAGTTCGTGAACTTAACGCCAGGGCCACACACCATCCAAGTTAAGGTTTGGGATGTGAACAATAACTCATCAACCATGGAAATAAACTTTGTCGTTCAAAATAAAGAAGAACCTTTTTTAACACGAGTTTTAAATTACCCCAATCCTTTCACAACATCAACCTCTTTCATGTTCGAACATAATCAGTCCTGCAGTAGTTTGGATGTTCAAGTGCAAGTGATGACAGTCTCAGGAAAGTTGGTAAGAACCATTCAACAAACTGTTCCAACTCAAGGTTTTCGCGTGGAAGGCCTTCAATGGGATGGAAGAGATGATTTCGGAGATCAACTCGCCAAAGGTGTTTATATTTACCGAATTAAGGTGCGAACTCCTGATGGTATTACAGCTGAAAAAATGGAAAAATTGGCTATTTTACGCTGATTACACAATAAAAACTCTGTGTTTTCGTATATTTACCAACTCAATTAATTTTAAATGAAAATTTTATCTTTTTGGTTGGTTCTTTTCATTCCCCTTGGATATGTTTTTGCACAACCGACTGGAGGTAGTGGAGCTTCCGACAATGATTTGCAACTCAATACCATTACTACAGCTTTACCATTTATGGCCATTACGCCTGATTCTAGAGCAGGAGGAATGGGGGATGCCGGAACTGCTTTGAGTCCAAGTTCTACCTCAGTTTATTGGAATAC
>JACCDO010294059.1_pt1 | contig 13802 bp, 14 predicted proteins | sample 7446101 | NCBI WGS metagenome assembly JACCDO01 (sample SAMN15323440, study PRJNA562643) | freshwater metagenome | isolation source: river surface water | place: USA:Blue River Watershed | collected 2017-08-16
CCGGGCACTCTTGCCTGAGAATCCCCGGCAAATCAGAGGGGCGCGTTTTGAGCGTGACCCGCTTCATCGAAGCCCAGATCAACTGATCAGCTGCGACTGCCTGTTCTCTCAGACTGCGACGCACTTGCCAGAAAACAAAAGGAAGCAAGTTCGTATCGTTGTAAGGTTTACGTCCGGCCACTGAAGCCCGAAAGGGGCCCCCGGCGCGGAAATCCCGAACTCGAGTCGGATCAACGTAATCGACGAGTTCGGCAATTTTCGGGGCGCCATTTAAAACGCTCCCAAAGTAATTGGCGAAATCCTCTTTCAAAGGATGCCCCTCGCTTCGGAAGTCAAACGGGTAGGGGGCATCCGACACCCAGTGAAAGGCTTCGTGATAAATCACGGACGGCACCTTCGCTAAATCCATTCCGATATCGCGAAGGGGTTCAAAGTAGCGACGACCCGGAATCACTTTCAAATTGACGCCAAACCCAGACGTTCGGCCTTGAGCATCGACTGGAATATTCAACTGAACGAGATCGACCAGATCGCGCATGACGACAGTGCTGCCATCCTCTTTCCACTCATCGGGCGAATGGAACCAAAGCTCGGCGCCCCAGCGGGCCCGGTAATCGCGATAAATGTAGCGACTATTATTGTGGGATGCCGACTTCGCAAAACGCGTCACACGGTTGTAGTCGCGGTCGAGCCGCACCCGGACGGTCACCTTATTTTGAAGGGCCGGGTTCTGCGGATCGAACTGAGAAAAGTAAGCCCGCGCCCGGGTCAAATGAAAGAGCACGTTTCTTCCGTCAAAGTCACTGATCGGGAGAACGTCTTCTTTCATTCCTTCGACGACTCGGAACCAGGAATTCTCCAATCGCCCGGACTGCGCGGGATCAAGGCCTAGCTCGGCTTCCAGTTCAGAAGCACTCAGTTCGCGAAGCGAGTGGCGATCAGTCGAGGGATCGTACTGAACTATAGACAGCCGCCCCGAAGCCTCAGAGATCTGTGTGCGAAGCGTCTTCGGCGGGCGCGCCACCGCCTCCGGACCCGAAGCAGAAGCCTGAGAAGCGCTCAGACTCGCAAGCGCCAGCGCTGAGAGAAACCCAGCCCCAAGCAAGGACCTAGCCCCGAAAAAATTCAGAGAAAAACGATCCCACATAAAAAAGCCCCACCCACCTGCAGCCAATTACGGCTCGGGGGCGGGGCTTGTCAAACCCAGGGTCTGAGTATTTCTCAGTAACCGGAGAAAGTGCAGCCGTTCTTACGAATGGCAGAGTAGCTGCCGAGTGCCGCGACGAAACCCACAGCCGAGACGACTGTGGCAGTCCGACGGCGAGCCGAAAGATCGGCATCCAGCGACGGATCAATCGGTGCGTATTGACGGCAACGGCCGTCGTAATAGCCCCAATCACAAGAGTAGAACCCATTGCCGGTGTAACCACACCAACGACCGTAATAGTCATCCTCCCAGTCCACACAAGTCGACCTGGGATGCGAGCTGGTGGCGAGTAAGCCCGAGATAATTCCCACCGCCAGACCAGCAGTCAGTGCCGTTTGTAAGGACCTGCAGTGCCCACCGAAGGAATCAAACTGTGCGCCTTTAGGGAGCTGCACGCGCGAAAAAGCTTGAGTGAGGTTTCGCTCTAAAGTGGCGTCGCTTGCCAAAACTTGTGCGCCCGCCTGCGCCTTTCGGCTAGCGACTGCGTCTTTGAATACGGTTCCCACTTCCAAGACCGAGCCTGCATTCAAGCCCAGCACTTCGGCTGCCGCACTGAAATTCCGAGTGCGCACTTCGGAGGAAACGCCCTCTGCATCTTTCATGTAAGTCGTGATGGCCGAGCGGAGTGCTTCTTCGCGTGCTTTTGACGAGTTTTCACCCGAAGCGGCGACGACCGCCTCGAGAAGCTGAAGCTCGTGAGTTTCTTCTACCGATGCTGCCCAGGCAGGAGCCGAGGAAGTCATCAAGAGAACCGCTACACAAAGGCTTGAAACAGGTCGAAGCATGGACTGAGTGAACATAGAATTCCTCCCTTGGAATGAAGACGTTCCAGAGAGAAACACGCTGGTACCGAGCGGGCAAAGAAAGCTTGTCAACGCAACGCACAAACCGCCGATTTACGCGGCTTTCTTCATCCGACTCAGTGCAGAAAATTTTGGACTCCTGTCGCACTCAAAGCGCTGCTTCGGGTCCCTGGTAGCGTGGATCTGTCAGACTCTTTCCTGGACTGACGTCACGGATGGTTCCTGCTTTTTGCAGCTTCTCGCACCTGTAAAAGCGCGTCTGCGCGGTGCGGCTGAAATCCTCACTGATCAAAAAACCTGTGCACTCGTTTTCTAGCTGCTCGCAGCAATGAACGAGGGAGTTTGATTCAAGCTGATCAGCAAAACAGGTTCCCGCAAGCGGCCAATCCGACCAATGCGCTTCGTCCGGATTACCGCAAAAAACGTCGCAGCAAGAACCGCGAAGAAGGAAATCCAAACCTGCCAGAGCAGGCTGAGGTACGGCCCATCCCAGCGCAAGCATGACAAGGAAGGCTCCGAGGGTTCGCCAAAAATTCTGGCCGGGTGCTCGCATCGGTCCTCCTCAGTCTCTTAGTTTCTCAAATTCAACCAAACCGAGAAACTGTGTCCCCAGCGACCTAGCCCGTGCACCTTCAGAGGCGCTTCAGCCGCACCTCATCGCCCGCGCGAACAATGCGATAGTTCCAGTTCTGCGTCTTCTTATTCAGCTTCCAAAAGAAGGTACTGAGAGTCCCGTTCTCGACTACCGTGTTCTCCCAAACTTCCGCTCGAAGCGTCTCGACTAACGTGGGCTGCGGATGATGCCGAAGCAAAGTCAGCATAATCTTGAGCTCCAGCCGAGAAAGCTCGAGATTCTTCCCGTGAAGGAAAGCTGCCAAGCGGTCGAGGTTAATCTCGAGTCCCTCGAGCGCCACTTGATTCACTGAGGCGCCCGAATTTTCTGGGGAGCGTTCGCGCGGATGATGTGGACCCGCCGCGTGAGATCTTTCTCGGTACCGATCGATTGCATTTTTTAAGCGAAGCTCGAGCTCTTCGGTGGGCATCACCTTCCAAAGGTAGTCATCCACCCCGAGAGCCAGCATTTCGACTTTTGAGACCACGGTCTCGTCGTTACTCAAAACAAACACAGGACCTAGAAAACCGAGCTCTCGAATTCGCTTAAAATCCTGCGGCCCTTGCCGGCCGTGGGCCAGATGCATATCGATCATCACGGCATGAAATGCGGAACTTGCCGTGAGCTGCTGCGCTACGTCTTGAGAAAGCGATCCAACCACTTGAAAGTGAAAACGCTTCCCCAGCTCGAGCTTCAAAAGCTCGGCGTACTTAAAATCATCCTCAATCCAAAGAACCCGATACGTTTCGGGTAGATCTTGGGGCGGAATCATTTCTGAATGAAGCGTAAGCTGACCCGATTCAATGCCCCACTCACTTTTTGTTGAGTCGGCCGCAGAGCCGTCCGGTGCTGAATCGGCTGACGAGCCTTCAGACGGAAAATAGACCGCTCGATTCCTCGGTTGACTCGCCCACACCGAATCGCAATACATCATGAACCATGCTCACGAAAGGCCGCCGAAGTACCCGCCTCCGCCCAGGAAGCACTCCCTCCTGGCCCGATGAAATTCGGCAAGCGTACGTGCAGAAGTTCGCTCTGGCTTACTGCCTGATTGTGCTCAGTTTTTCGCTGTATTTCACTCCGCAGAGCTTCAATCCTTACACGGCGATTCCAGTCAATATCCTGCTCTTCATGATCGGTACACCGTATTGGTTTAGACGAGCGGAGGTTCCCCACTACTGGCTGAACCTGACTTCTCAGATCTGCAACGCCGGGGCTTCACTTTGGATCTGCGCTTACTTAGGACCCACTTCGCACATCAACTTGGTGGCCATTCCGCAGCTGGTTCTTGCGCTGATGATGTTCCGGCGGGTCCATCCGAAGACCACAGCCTTCGTGACGCTTTTGTGCCTTCTACAGCTGATCTTACCGCTCTTCCCCGTGATTCAGACTCGCTACCTTCACAAACGAATGAAAGAGCCGGGCTTGGAACTGCTGAGGCTCCTCATCGACGTCACGGTTTTTGGTCTGACCACCTACCAGTTTCAAATTATCTCAGAGGCGTGGACCAAGCTTCTTGAGCGCATTGAAGAGGAAAAGGACCGCTATCAGAATCAAAACGAGTGGAGAAAAAAACTCCTTCGCATTCTCAGCCACGACATCAAAGAGCCCATGGTTCATTCGCTCTTAGCGGCCAGGAACTTGAAGAAGAAGGTATCGGAGGCCGAAGCCGCGGTCGTCAACCAGATCGAGTCGGCCCAGATCTCGATTAAAGAAATGATCACCAACGTCGAACTCTCGAATCAAGAAGTCGACAGCGGACAAGCAGCTCAGGTCCGTTCGCCCAGGGTTCCTCATTCGATTGAAAGCGTGATTCAGAAGCTCGGCCCTTGGTTCGAAAGCAGAATTCGAGAAAAGGGCCTTTCCCTCGTCATTCAGAACAGCTCGCACGACCATACGCTGCAGGCATCCAGCGACGTGTTTGTTTACCAAGTGGTGATGAACTTGCTTTCGAACGCTGTGAAGTTCTCACCCGTAGGCGCCACGATTGAATTTGAGTCAGGACGAGGCCCAAACGGCGAGACACTTTGGACCCTGACAGACTGTGGGACTGGGATTAGTGCCGATGCCTTTATCAGCCACCCCACGCCTCAGCCCGGTACTCAAGGCGAACGGGGCTCGGGGCTTGGTCTGAAGATTGCGCAAAGCTTTGCGAAGGACAATTCAATCGAACTAGTCTGGGCATCACCCAAGCTTGATCCTCGCCATCCGCTCTGCACGCCTCCGGAAAAAGGCACTCGCGTCGTGCTCATTCAGCAAGGGGCCCTACTTTAAAACTTCGGGCCGACCCCCCACAGTGGAGAGCCGGCCCGAAAGATCCCATGGAGACTGGGAAAAAACTCAAAACTACGGATCTAGACTTGATCAGCCGCCGCTGCCGCCGCTGTTCGAGCCTGCGCTCTGAAGCTGAGTGATGGCCGAAGCGCCACTGATCAGCGTGTAGAGAGCGGTCCCATCCGCGTCGAGGGAAGAGCCGGAACCGACCAAGCTGTCGAGACTGCTTGATGCGCCAGAGCTGCTGAGCGAGAACGTGGTGCCTGCACCGCTACAGCCGGTGTTCGTGCCCACTTCACTGAGCGACGAGCCATCGAAGCAAGCTGCTTCGGCCGAGGACAAGCTGGTGCAATCGCTTCCAGAAGCCTTGCGTTTAGCCGAAATATTGACCTGGCTTCCATCCGACTTCAGCTGGAAGAAGCAGCCGATCGTGGTGTTCCCCGAGTAGGAACCGCTCAAGGCCGAAATGGCACCTGGCCAGTTTCCAGCGAACACAATTTCATATTTGTTCTGGCGACGCTCAGCATTGATCCGAGAGGTGATGACCCGGTAAGTGCCGCTCGGAGCTTGGTTTTCGACGTAGAGCATTTCGACTTTTTCGTTATCTGCGCCGTAATTGGTCACTTTAGCGGCGTAACCGAAGCCCGAATTCGTGGCCTGACCGGGCAAGAACAGCCAGATGCCGATCGTGGTGCCTTCACGTCCCCAGATCAAGTAACCCGACTTCCCGTAAGGAGTCGACAACGTGTCGTAGCAGCGAGCCGGGATCGAGAAATTGAAGTCCGTGTTGCTCCAGCCAGCAATCGTCGAGACATCTAAACTGATAGTCTTCATTTCAGAATTTTCACAGCCAAACGGACCGCGCGCTTGAAGTTCGGACAAGCGAGAGTCCATATCCTCGAGAAGTGCATTCAGCCAGCCCTGGCCGTTACCACCCGAGAGCTTCCCGAAAGTACCCAAGTAGATTTTCTGAATATCCGTCTTCAAGTCACTGCCTGCAGCGACTGCTTCACCAAATAGGCCAAAGCTTTGAAGCTTGCGCATCAGCATCGCAGTGGTGGTGGGGCGAAGGGCGGTGGGCAAAGCCGAAGCGACGATTGGAGCAACCGCTGGGTATTCGGTCGATCCGCGAACGCCGCTACCGCAATTCACGAATACGGCAGCACCAGCCGCCAAGGTCACGCCGAAAGCGATTTTCTTCAGGTGTTTCCAGTTTTTCATTTTCGATTTCCTTTCTCTCAATGCCTTAGAAGTTGATGCCCGCGCCGACGCGGATTTCGTGCGTCAGGCCACCCAAAAAGATTCCCGAGTAGCTCAAGAAGGGTTTAATCATCGAGCTCATGTCGTAGCGGAAGTTGGCACCCATGAAGATCGGCATCGGGTCGTTGGTCTTGCCTTCCATCCACATCTGCATGCCGGGACCCACTTCCATGTTCACACCGCTGAAAAGTCCGAACGAGCCTAGGAGCTGAGCGCGGGGAACCAAGAAGTTCTCCTCACCGTTCGTCAGAAGCGAAGCGCCCAAGTCGGCTTTCAAGTTCATGAAGCCCAAGTCGAACATCGGAGTCCAGCTTGCAAAGCCCGAGAAAGCATTCCCGGAGCCTTGAAGCACGGTGATCTGAGCCAAATCGAAGCTCAAAAAATTGGTTTCTGCTTTTGCGGCTTTCGGCGCGCTGAGCGCGAAAACACTACAAAACACGAACGCGCTGAGAGCGCGGAAAAACTTGCCATTCCGAACCATGGATTCCCCCCTGAGTGAATTGAGTGATTGATTTCCAGACTCAGGGCACCCAAAAAAAACAGCTACTCAATAGTTTTTGATGTTCCTAGGTTCAAAAATTTGACAGCGCTACATCGAAAGGTTCAGAAAAACCCCGATGTACCCCCTACGAATCATCGACTCATTTGCAGCAAGACCCTTCTCTGGAAACCCCGCAGGAGTGGTTCAAACCCAGGGGCACGAGACGGATGCTTGGATGCTCCAAGTAGCTTCCGAACTCAGGCACTCGGAAACCGCGTTTATCGGACCAAAAAAAGAGTCCGGCCATTTTCCGCTTCGCTGGTTCACTCCCGTAGCCGAGGTGCCTCTTTGTGGCCACGCGACACTCGCCGCAGCGCACGCTCTTTTTGAGTCGGGTCTGGTTGCTGCCCACCAAACCATCCACTTTGATACTTTAAGCGGCGTTTTGACAGCAAAGAACCTGCGCCAGGGAATTGAGCTCGATTTTCCGATCGATCCCACTGAGCCCCAGGCGGTGGACCTTGAGCAAGCGAAGAGAATCGGCCTAGTGCAAACGCCCATTGCTGCTGCAAGAAGTACTCGGGGCCTTCGCTGGTTGATTTTGGAGCTGGAGAGTCCCGACCTCGTCCGCCAGGCGCGTCCGAACGTCGAAGAGTTTGCTCAGATGGGGGCCCCCGATTTGATCCTGACTGCGCGGAATCTCGGTGGTGCGACCGACATCGTGTCGCGCGTATTTGCTCCCAGCGTCGGTATCCCTGAAGATCCGGTGACTGGCGCAGCTCACTGCGCGCTGGCCGACTACTGGAAAGCCAAGCTCGGGCGGACAGGCTTTCAGGCCGAGCAGGCATCGGCTCGTGGTGGGCTTCTTGAAGTCGAAGTGCAGGGCGAGCGCGTGCTCTTGCGCGGCAAAGCCATCACCGTCGTTCAAGGCACGCTTCACAGCGAAGGTTGATCAAGCCCACGGTCAGACCCAAGGCTCAAGCCCTCGGGCGAACGCCACGGGCTTGGGCCTTCCCTCTGAGCGCGCCATTCCCAAACAAAAAGGCCCTCTCCGAAACCGGAGAAGGCCTTTTTTAAAAAACTTTTTTCGTTCCGACTTATTCGTAAACGGTTTGCAGGCAAACCACAGCGCCTTTGATTCCGCACTGCTCGATGTGGCCATCGAGTTTTACGACGCAGCGTGAACAGACCGGGATTTTCGTGGTCGCGCCGTTTTCCAAAATCATCTCGGCTTCGGTCACTTCCGATTCAGCCATCGAAACTTCGGAATAGCTGGCATGCGCCCAACCGGGGATCAGAGTAGCAGCCACAAAAAGCGAGGCGCCCAAAATCCGGTTCAACTTCTGCACTTCGAAAAACTTCTTCATAGGAACTCCTGATCCGTTCGGTCCAGGGGTCGCAAACTCGATTGTTTGTTCGATCCCACACACACGATCCGAACGACCGACTGTTTACCTAAGATGATAGGGTGCGTCAAGAAAAAATGATTGTAGAAGAAACAGTCAGTTCGGAAAGAAATCAGACTCAAAACTGAATCACAAGCGCCGTAACCTATTGAAACTTAGCAATAAGGGCCGATCACTCAAAGTCTGGAGGTCCGAACTTCAGACCTCAACTGAGCCCGTCGATGCCCATTTTTTATACTAAAAACCAAGCTCAGGAGTCGCGGCTAGAGTCACTCAGCACGTCCTGAAACCAAGCCCGCATGCGCTGCCAATAGGGGCTCTCCCAGTACGAACGCTCGCAGCGGCGACACCCTCGCACCTCGCCTGCTTCAGCCACGGTTGCGCTCGGTAGGCGCTGCTCGGCCACATCCCGCGGAAGCAAAAGGAGCTCGGAGTTACAGTCAACGCACCGAGTGAGAAACCCACCGCCCGAACGCGCGGTGCTCAGCGCTTCGAATGCCGCCAACACATCACGCAGAAGTTGCCCAGGTTCATCGCCAGAAACTTGGCAAGTCCGCAGCCCTGAGATCTCTTCTTTCGAGAACTCCCAATCCCGAAAAACTAAAACCCGAAACTCATCGCGCGCGCGATCCAAAAGAACTTGTCGATCGCTGTCCAAAGCGCAGACCGAATCGAAGCCCGCTAGCCGAAGGTTTCTCGCCAAGCGCTCAAGAGAAGGCTCGAGAATGAAGCGAAGGGGAGCAGCTTGAGTCAAAACCATGAAAGCTCGCTAGCTCAGCGCCAGGGAGGCAGTCAACTTCTGCCGGGTGCCTCGCACCTCGTTGCGTTCCGAGCAAAACTCACTAGACTCGGTTTCATGATCCCTACCCAAGGCTACGCCGCACTTTCCCCGAACGCCATGCTGACGCCCTATTCCTTTGAAAGGCGCGAGCTCGGCCCCGAGGACGTTTTGATCGAGATTCTTTATTGCGGTGTTTGCCACAGCGATATTCACCAAGTGCGCGATGAGTGGGGCGGAGCCCAGTTCCCCATGGTCCCCGGCCACGAAATCGTCGGCCGCGTGGTTCGTACCGGCCCTGAAGCAAAGAAGCACAACCCAGGCGACATCGTCGGCGTGGGCTGCATGGTGGACTCCTGCCAAAACTGCGAGATGTGCTACCGCCGCATGGAGCAGTACTGCGAGAGCAGCTGCAGCTTCACTTACAACAGCACCGAGCAAGACAAAAAGACTCCGACTCAAGGCGGCTACGCGAAACACATCGTCACCAAAGAACATTTCGTTCTGAAGATCCCGTCGAACTTACCGCTCTCGGGCGTAGCGCCGCTCCTTTGCGCTGGGGTCACCACCTATTCACCGCTTCGCCACTGGAACGTTCGCTTCGGCCAAAAAGTCGCTGTCGTTGGCCTGGGCGGTCTTGGCCACATGGCCGTGAAATTGGCCTGCGCCATGGGCGCTGAAGTCACCGTTTTCAGCAACACTGCCAATAAAGCGGAAGACGCTCGCCGAATGGGCGCTCGTCATTTTGTGATTTCAAAAGACGAAGACGGAATCCGCGCTCGACTGGGTTATTTCGACTTGGTTTTGGATACCGTTTCAGCTCAGCACGATCTGAATCCATTTCTCGAGATGCTACGAGTCGATGGCACGATGGTACTCGTCGGAGCGCCACCGAACTCTTCTCCGCTACCCGCTTTTTCACTGATCAATGGCAGAAAGAATCTCACCGGCTCGCTGATCGGCGGGATCACCGAAACCCAAGAGATGCTCGATTTCTGCGGAAAACATGGAATCACGGCTGATGTGGAAGTGATTCCTGCGAACAAAATCAACGAAGCCTACGAACGCACTCTCAGAAGCGATGTGCGTTACCGCTTTGTGATCGACTGCAGCACCATCTGATTTTTCGACAAGAATCCGGGAAGTGCCGTTAAAGCTAACCCGCCTAAAAGCGCTAGTACGTGCTGAGTAGCTAGCCACTCACGCGTCAAGAGTGCATAAAAAAGTCCGTTGAAAAGAAACGGCCCTACGAGAGTGCCTGGACGAAACAAGCAGCCCGCTAAAACTCCTACGAGCGAGTAAATTCCGTTCGATGCGCCGTTGTCCGCTTCAGCCAGGTAGCGCTGCCAATCCGTCTCACTGAGGCGACCGGGCAAAAGAAAACCTAAAGCCCAAGCGGTGAGGGGATTCGCAAGCCAAAACCCCACTGCGCCCGCGACCCAAGCCCGCAAGGTTCCTAACGACATTTCCACCCAAGCCAAAACCAGAGCGACGCCCAGGAAGTTGGCAAGGAAATGACCCCAGCTCGCGTGGAAAACTGCCGCGCCCAGAAATCCACCCCAACTGAACTGCCCGGGGCGAAAGGTTCCTAAGTCACGCAGAACCGCGCCTTGCGGAGTCCATTCCGCGTAAAGCTGAAGTGCTGTGATCAGGCCTAAAAATGCGATCGTCCACGGCAGACGCCGAAACGCTTCCCCTGCGCCTTTCGGCCAGGGAAGAAACCGAAGATCATTTCGAACGTAGGGCCGGACTTTTCGTAGGTAAAGGTTCCGTGAAGAAGCGGCGAACATGGTTGGATCGATTCAAGCGCCGTGGAGCCCGAAACGCAAGAGAAAGCCCGAAACGTCGATCCACATCGCTCAACACCGGATGAAGCCGTCGTTCGACCGAATGTTTGGGAAAGGCATGAAGATTCATGGGGACCGTCGTGAGCTGTGACAAAGTCCTGGGATCCAAGTGGCTGCGAATTTTTCCCTGCCACTCTGGGCCCGCACAAAGGAGAGCAACATCGAATTCGCCCGTAGCTCGCGCATGGCTGAGTTGACCAGCCAGGAATTTCGCAAAGAGCCGCTCCGCGTGCTGCGCGGGATTCTCATCGCCCACCAGCGCATGGCGAACTGAGGTATTTCGTGAAGCCACCCGCCCCGGACGATCGCTTCCGAACTCGCGCGCGGGCCTTCTCCCTTCGGGGCGCGGATACTCGGCCAGCAACTCCAAATGGCCTCCCGGTATCCGCCGGGAAAAAATTCGAGCTCCGCTGCCGCTTGCTTCCAAGACCCAAAGGCGTGGCATAAGTTCAGGGAGTGCAACCCTCGTACCTGGAAGATTCTGCGCAAGGCTGCTTGCTTCGAATTTGGACTCAGCCGCGTGCGGCCAAAACAGAAGTCATGGGGCTGCATGGTGAGCCACCCCGGCTGAAGCTACGCGTTTCTGCGCCCCCGGTCGACGGCGCGGCGAACCAAGCGGTCATTGAGTTTCTAGCGAAAACTCTCGGAATCCCGAAATCGCGGATTGAACTGATCCGTGGACAAAGCGCAAAACAAAAGGACCTCCTGATCCATGGCCTCGGGTCTGCTCAGGTCCAATCCCTCTTGATGAAAGCCACACCATGAATTTACTTCGAATCTTTGTTTTTACTCTCGTCGCCTTTCCCCAAATCGCGTCCGCGAAAAATCTGAAAATCGCTTCTTTCCGGGAAGCTAAGAAGTGGGCTCGCCAAATTCACTCCGAACAGCCGTATACGCTTTATTGCCACTGTAAAATTTTGAGTAACCAGAAGGTGGACCTGAAAAGCTGCGGCTATCGCCCAAGGAAAGACGCCAAGCGCGCCCAGCGCCTCGAGTGGGAGCACGTGGTCCCCGCAGAAGCCTTTGGCCACTCGTTCATCGAGTGGCGTGAAGGCGTGCCTGCGTGCACAAAACGCGGAAAACGCTTCAAAGGACGTAAGTGCGCTGAAACCAACGCAGAATTCTCGCGAATGGAGGCTGATCTCTACAATCTCTGGCCCGAGGTCGGCGAGCTCAATGGCCTTCGATCCAACTACTCCATGGCCGCCATTGATCGAGGTCCCGGCGATTTTGGTGGCTGCCAAGCCAAAGTGCGAGACCGAAAATTCGAACCCATGGATCCGGCCAAAGGAATTGTCGCTCGCACCTATCAGTATATGCATGTGACCTACCCAGGCCGCGGCATCATCTCTGACAAAAACCAAAAGCTCTTTGAAGCCTGGGACAAGCTCTTTCCCGTCACCGCCTGGGAATGCAAAAGAGCTGCGAAAATTCGCCAAATTCAGGGAAACTCGAATCCCATCTTGGAATCGCGCTGCCGCTCAGGCTAAGATGCCGCCCGGCATGAGTTCGCCTCTTCGTATTTTCCAGACCGCCGACGTTCACTTGGGCATGAAGTTCAGCTCCTACGGCGACCTTCAGCAACCCCTCTCAAACGGCCGTTTTCAGTCGCTCGAAAAAATGGTGCAAACTGCGACTGAGAAACAGTGTCAGCTTCTCGTCGTTTCGGGAGATCTCTTTGATCGGGTCTCAGTGCCCAAACGTGACATCGAGCGAGCGGCACAAATTCTCTCTCGCTTTGGTGGCGCGCTCGTCGCCATTCTTCCAGGAAACCATGACTTTTTTGAAGATCGCGCAGATTCGCTCTGGTCGGTCTTCATGGAGAACGCTACCGGCAAAGTGCTTCTCTTGTCCGAGAAGAAACTCTACGACTTAGCTGAATACGACCTGGAAGGAGTTCATCTTTATGCAGCTCCTTGCCGCGATAAACACTCCAAAGCCAACGCAACCGACTGGGTGACTCAGGCCCAGAAAAGCGCCGAAGCCCGGCACGTTATCGGCGTCGCCCACGGAAGCTTGGAAGGACTGTCTTATGATCGCGAGGGCTCTTACTACCCGATGACGCGTCAGGGCCTGATTGAGGCCGGTGTGGATTTCTGGCTCATGGGCCACATCCATGTGCGCCACCCGGTCGAACCAGAGGCGAATGCCCGCATTTTTTATCCAGGCACGCCTGAACCCGATGGCTTTGATTGCTCCCATCGCGGCACCGCTTGGTTGATTGAAGCGACGGACCGGAAGAACTGGCAAGTCGAAGCGGTTCCGACCGGGCTTTTCCGATTTGATGAGATTGAGAAAGAAATTTCCTCAATCAGCGAAGTAAAAACCTTGGTTCAGAGCTGGCTTCAAAAGCCCGATGAGAAACGACAGCTTCTGAAGCTCGTGCTTTCCGGCCGACTCGGACGCGAAGAGTTTCGAGAATTGAGTGAGCAGCTGAATCTGCTGCGAGACCATTTGCTGCACCTGAAGGCCGTCACCGAGGCCCTTCAAATCCGAGTAACCCAGGAAGAAATTGATCGCGAGTTTACGGAAGGCTCATTCCCCCACCGGCTTCTCTCCCAACTGGCCGCGCAGACCCAGGAACCCGAAGCTCTTCAAATTGCTTATGAACTGCTGGGCAGTGCCGGAAGGGCATCCCAATGAAATTAAAAACCGTTCACCTGCACCCTTGGGCAGGGCAAGCGAATCGAAGCATTTCTTTTACCCCAGGATTAAATGTGGTTCTTGGAGTGAACGACATTGGGAAGTCCTCCCTTTTCGCTGCCATTGAGCGCGCGCTTTTTCTTCCTGCTAAATTGACGAAACCCATTTTCGCCAAAGAACTTCAACCTTTTGTTCCGATCGGTGGCGATACCGCCAAGGTATCGCTCGAGATGCTCGACTCCGCGGGAGAAGCAGGCATCACCCTTGAGAAAACCTGGGGGAGCCGCTCGGAAGCCGTTTTGAAGTTCCCGGGAGGACGCGAAGTTCGCGAAGAAGAAGCCATTCGGGAAGCCCTGGAAAAGCTCATCGGCGTTCGCGCGGGAACTTACCGAAGCATCCATCTGGCTCGCCAGGCGCACTTGGCGAGAAGCCTTGAGGAACTCAAGACCGATCGGTCACCGATTGAGGACTTGGGCAGCATGCTTCAGAA
>JACCDO010588961.1_pt1 | contig 13800 bp, 9 predicted proteins | sample 7446101 | NCBI WGS metagenome assembly JACCDO01 (sample SAMN15323440, study PRJNA562643) | freshwater metagenome | isolation source: river surface water | place: USA:Blue River Watershed | collected 2017-08-16
ACGGAGCGGTGCAGATGGACACTTACCACCGCTGGATGGAGGTGGTGCTTTATGCAAGCTTGGCGGGTTTGCCTGCGCTGAATGTGCCGGTGGGCTTTAGCGCTCAAGGTTTGCCCATGGGTATGCAACTGATAGGCCAGCCCCAGGGCGAGCTGGCCTTGCTGTCAGTTGGTTTGGCTTACGAGGAAGTGGTAGGCGATGTGTTGTCGGTGACTTCGTCGACTGATGGGTCGGGTTGATTGCGTTGCACAAGCAAGTTGATAGCGCAAACAACCAACATGATGAACAAGCCACCAAATTCGCGGCTGTTTTCAATCCAAGGTGCAGAAGCCAACATCGATTCGGTCAAAGAGGCAAAGTGGTGGTCCACCATCCAAGACATCACGCCATCTTCGGCCACAAACAAATAGCCAGCGTAAACAGCGTAAATGGCCATGATGGCTAAATTCAGCTTAGTTGCCTTGATGCTGGCATAGGCGCAGGCACAAGATAGGGCTGCCGCCAAATACAGGGCAATCCACAGGTACAAATCGGGGTCGTTCCATTGGAGCGCGGCGCAAGCAACAAAAATTAAACCAAATACCACATTGAAAACTTTGAACATTGAAGCTCCTTTGAAAAAATACAACAACTATTATCTCAAGAATTACTTTTTTCTCTTGTCTAATAGAAAAAACTTACTTTTTTCACGCCAATGGGTTAACAGCTATTTCAACTTTCATACTTAATAAAAGCGCGTAAATTATTCAAAAGTAACAAAAATATGTCTCGGTCATGACTTTTGAGAGATCAACCACGCCCCGCGTCTCTTCACGTTATGATTGACGTAACGTCAATTTAAATGCGCAGGCCTGTTGCTGTAAACGCGCGCCAATCCTCATTTTTCCGGCTCACCCCGTCTACGCCATGACCGATTTGTCCGCTGAATTCCAAGCCCTGGCCAACTACCGCCCCAAGCACAAGGTGCGCTTTGTCACTGCCGCCAGTTTGTTTGATGGGCATGACGCGGCCATCAACATCATGCGTCGCATTTTGCAAAGCATGGGCGCCGAGGTCATCCATTTGGGCCACAACCGCTCGGTCGACGAGGTGGTCACCGCTGCATTGCAAGAAGACGTGCAAGGCATCGCAATCAGCTCTTACCAAGGCGGTCACGTCGAGTACTTCAAGTACATGGTCGATTTGCTGCGTGCGCGCGGCGGCGCCCACATCCAGGTGTTTGGTGGCGGTGGTGGCGTCATCGTGCCGTCTGAAATTGACGAATTGCACGCCTATGGCGTGGCCCGCATTTACAGCCCGCAAGACGGTCAGCGCATGGGCTTGGCCGGCATGATTGGCGAGATGATCATGCGCTGCGACCACGACTTGAGCGCACATGCACCCAATGCGTTAAGCGCCATCCAAGGCCACAGCGAGGCCCATTGGCGCGCTTTGGCACAACTCATCACCGCGCTTGAAAACGGCCAGGCCCACGCCGATGTGGTCGCGCCAATGCGCACCCAAGCGGCTGGGCTGAAAGTGCCTGTGGTCGGCATCACTGGCACCGGGGGTGCGGGCAAGTCCTCGTTGACCGATGAACTGATCCGCCGCATTCGTCTGGACCAAGACGACTGCTTGCGCATCGCCGTCATTTCGATCGACCCCTCGCGGCGCAAAAGCGGCGGCGCTTTGCTCGGCGATCGCATCCGCATGAACGCCATCTCGCCTTGGCATCAATGGGGGGCAGAGCCCGATTCTTCACCCACCCAGCGCGTCTTCATGCGCAGCCTGGCCACCCGCGAGTTCGGCAGCGAAATCAGCGCTGCGTTGCCTGACGTGATCGCTGCCGCCAAGTGTGCAGGCTTTGACCTGGTGATCGTCGAAACCTCAGGCATTGGCCAAGGCGACGCAGCCATCGTGCCGCATGTGGATGTGCCGATGTACGTCATGACGCCCGAGTTTGGTGCGGCCAGCCAACTCGAAAAAATCGACATGCTGGACTTCGCCGAATTTGTCGCCATCAACAAGTTCGACCGCAAAGGCGCAGCTGATGCTTTGCGCGATGTGGCCAAACAGGTGCAGCGGAACAAAGAAGCCTGGGGCACACCCACCGAGCAGATGCCGGTGTTTGGCACCATGGCAGCCCATTTCAACGACGATGGTGTGACCGCGCTCTACCAAGCCATGAAGCCGCGTTTGCAGTCGCTGGGCCTGAAGCTGCGTGAAGGTCGCTTGCCCTTGACCCAGGTACGTCACAGCTCACACCAAACCCCGATCGTGCCACCTGCTCGCAGCCGCTACCTGGCCGAAATCAGCGACACGGTGCGCGGCTACAAACAGCGCGCCGCCAAACAAGCACAGCTCGCACGTGAAGTGCAGCAACTCAAAGCCGCTTCCGCCATGCTGGCGGTGGATGTGAAAGGCCGTCCACGCGCCTCTGAGGCCACCTTGGGTCTGGCCACCGAGCGTGAACAACGTTTGGACGCTGATGCCCGCGCCCTGCTCGCCGACTGGCCTCAGCTGCAACAAGACTATGCCGGCGACGAACTGGTGGTGAAGGTGCGCGACAAAGAAATCCGCACCGCGCTGGTGACCAAGTCGCTCAGCGGCACCACCGTGCGCAAAGTCGCCCTGCCCCAGTTCCACGACCATGGCGACATCTTGCAATGGCTGATGCTGGACAACGTGCCAGGACGCTACCCCTACACCGCTGGCACCTTTGCCTTCAAGCGCGAAAACGAAGACCCGACCCGCATGTTCGCCGGTGAAGGCGATGCATTCCGCACCAACCGCCGCTTCAAGTTGTTGAGCGAAGGCATGCCGGCCAAACGCCTGTCCACCGCATTCGACTCGGTCACGCTGTATGGCAACGACCCCGACCTGCGCCCCGATATTTACGGCAAGGTCGGCAACTCGGGTGTCAGCATCGCCACCTTGGACGACATGAAAGCCCTCTATGACGGCTTTGACCTGTGCTCGCCCAGCACCAGCGTGTCCATGACCATCAACGGCCCCGCGCCCACCATCTTGGCGATGTTCATGAACACCGCCATCGACCAAAACCTGGACAAGTTCCGCGCTGACAAGGGACGCGAGCCCAATGCCGAAGAGGCCGCCGACATCCGCGCTTGGGTGATGCAAAACGTGCGGGGCACGGTGCAAGCCGATATCTTGAAAGAAGACCAAGGACAAAACACCTGTTTGTTCTCCACCGAGTTCTCGCTGAAAGTCATGGGCGACATCGCCCAATACTTTGTGGAACACCAAGTGCGCAATTTCTACAGCGTGTCCATCAGCGGTTACCACATCGCTGAAGCAGGGGCCAACCCCATCTCACAACTGGCTTTCACACTCTCCAACGGTTTCACCTTTGTCGAAGCCTATTTGGCACGCGGCATGCACATCGACGACTTTGCGCCCAACCTGAGCTTCTTCTTCAGCAACGGCATGGACCCAGAGTACACCGTCATGGGACGCGTGGCACGCCGCATTTGGGCGGTGACCATGAAAGAGAAATATGGCGCCAATGAACGCAGCCAAAAGCTGAAGTACCACATCCAAACCAGTGGCCGCAGTTTGCATGCGCAAGAAATTCAGTTCAACGACATCCGCACCACGCTGCAAGCCCTGATTGCCATTTACGACAACTGCAACAGCTTGCACACCAACGCGTTCGACGAGGCCATCACCACGCCTACCGAAGACTCGGTGCGCCGCGCCATGGCGATCCAGTTGATCATCAACCGCGAATGGGGGTTGGCTAAAAACGAAAACCCGTCACAAGGCGCGTTCATCATCGAAGAACTCACCCAACTGGTGGAAGAAGCGGTGCTCTCCGAATTCGTCTCGATTGCCGAACGCGGTGGCGTGTTGGGCGCCATGGAAACCGGCTACCAGCGCGGCAAAATCCAAGACGAGTCCATGCACTACGAGATGCTCAAGCACACCGGCGAGTTGCCCATCATTGGTGTGAACACTTTCAAGTCACCGCATGCCAACGAGGTGCCGCAAACCATTGAGCTCGCCCGCTCGACCGATGATGAAAAGCAAAGCCAACTCAAGCGCTTGAGGGACTTCCATACCCTGCATGCGGCACAAGCTCCCGTGCAATTGGCGCGTTTGCAGCAAGCCGTGTTGGACAACGCCAATGTGTTCGAGGTGCTGATGGACGCGGTGCGTCACTGCTCCTTGGGCCAAGTGACCAAGGCATTGTTCGAGGTGGGTGGACAGTACCGACGCAATATGTGAGCGTCAAGCGATGGCTTGATCGCCCATGCGCTCGCCCAAGCGCACCGCTTGGCCCGCCTGCCAATCCGGGTTGAGCGCAATGGTGTCTGAGGGCCACAGCAGCACCACGGTCGAGCCCAGTAAAAAACGTCCCATCTCATCGCCTTGCTGGAACTGCAGGTCTGGGTCGTCGTAAGTCCACTCGCGCACACGACCGGGGCGCGGCGGGTTGACCATGCCATGCCAGGTGGTGGCCATGCTGCCCACGATGGTGGCACCCACCAACACCAAGACAAACTGTTTCACCTGTTCGCCAGCCACTGAAGGCATATCAAACACGCAGACCACCCGTTCATTGCGGGCAAACAAACCGGGCACACCACGCGCAGTGGCAGGGTTGACCGAGAACAAATCACCCGGCACATGGATCATGCGGCGCAAGCGTCCGGCACTGGGCATGTGGATGCGGTGGTAGTCCTTGGGGCTGAGGTAAATGGTGGCAAACACACCGTTGTGAAAGGGCGCGGCCAAGGTGGCATCGCCACCCACCAAAGCTTGGGTGCTGTAACTGTGGCTTTTGGCCTGGAACACCTGATCTCCAGCAATTGCGCCCAACTGGCTGATGGCACCGTCCACAGGACTGACAAACGCGGCATCGGCCATGGGTCGCACGCCCACTTTCAGTGCACGGGTGAAAAATGCATTGAAGCTGGTGTATTGGTGCACATCCGGTTCAGCGGCTTCGCTCATGTTCACCTGGTACTGGCGCACAAACCATCGAATGAATGCATGGGTGAAGCGCCCGCCTTGCCAATGGGCCAACCAGCCCGCCAGGGTGGTCAACGCCTGTTTGGGCAGCACATGCTGCACAGCCACGAAAAAATTGTCGTTCATGGGGTCATTCTAGGCGGCAGGTTTGGCTGACAATGCCATCTGTAAACTGCAAGCGATTTTCATGGATCCATGACAGCCGTGCGCCTGAGTTCATTACAAGAAAAATCTGTGTTGTTGATGTTGTGTGCCCCTTTGTTTGCGGGGGCACATATTTTCAATGGCTGGGTGTTTGACCATTTAGAGCTGTCCAACCATATTTCATGGGTGTACTTGCCCGCCTTCTTGCGCATGGCCTATGTGCTGGTGTTGGGTCCTGCCTGGGGATTTGGTGCCATATTCGGTGGCAGCTTGCTGCTGGTGAGCATCCAAAACGAAAACCTGTTGCAAACCTTGAGCAACGCCACAGCGTCAGCCTTTGGTCCTGTGTTGGCATTGTGGTTGTTCAAATTATTGAAAGAGCGCAACTTGCAAATTTCACAGCTGGGTGACTTGGTGCAGATGTGTATTTTGTACGCCTTGCTCAACGCCCTGGTGCACCATGCGGCCTGGAGTTTCAACCAACCTGATCAACTCATGTCGGTCCATCAAATGCCGGTGATGGTGATTGGCGATTTGACAGGTGCTGTGTTGGGTTCGTTGTTGTTCACCGGGGTGGTGCGTCAACTGGGTTTGTACAGCGTCATGAATCGGCTGTCACAAAATCGCTCTGCGTCTCAAGCCAAAGACACTCAGGATTGACCCGCGCGTTTGCCGCGCGACAAATCCACACCCAGTTGCTTGAGTTTGCGGTAGAGGTGGGTACGCTCCAAACCCGTTTTTTCGGCCACACGCGTCATGGACCCGCCCTCTTGGGCCAGGTGAAATTCAAAATAGGCTTTTTCAAAACAGTCGCGGGCTTCGCGCAGCGGCCCGGTCAGGTCAAAATTTTGATGCGACTGCAAGGCAGGAGGCGGCACTGCTTGCACGATGGTCACCGCTTGCAAGCTGGGCGCAGGACTGGCCACCACGCCCGCCATGGTGGGTTTGGTCACCGCCGCCGGTTTGCGCGCCAAGCCCTGGTCCACCGCTTTGAGCAGTTTTTGCAAGGTGATCGGTTTTTCTAAAAAGGCCAGGGCCCCAATGCGCGTGGCTTCGACCGCGGTGTCGATGGTGGCATGCCCACTCATCATGATGACGGGCATGTTGAGCAAACCTGCACCCGCCCACTCTTTGAGCAAGGTCACGCCATCGGTGTCGGGCATCCAAATGTCGAGCAACACCAAGTCGGGGCGAGCTTGGGCGCGGGCGGCACGTGCTTGGGAAGCGTTTTCAGCCAGTTCAACCTGATGACCTTCGTCATTCAAAATTTCAAACAAGAGGTCGCGTATACCGAGCTCGTCGTCGACCACCAAGATTGTTGCCATGTTGCGTTGTCAGTTCAGGTTGAGTTGAGAATCTGCCAGTCGAAATGATAACGATACTTGCGCACCCATCACCTTGTCGTCATTCAGCGTGTTTTTCAATTCGATGCGCGCATTATGCTCATCGGCGATTTTCTTCACCACGGCCAAACCCAATCCCGTGCCACTGGCCTTGGTGGTGACATAGGGTTCAAAGGCTCTTTGCAACACCGCCTCGGAGAAACCACTGCCATTGTCTTGAATCGTCAAGCGGGCACGTTGCGAATGGGGTCTGAGTTCGGTGCGCACTTGCACCAAGGGATGGTCGACACCATGGGAGGCATCTTGAGCGTTTTGAATCAGGTTGTGCACCACCTGGCGCAGTTGCGCAGCATCTCCCAGCACGGCCGGTAAATCTGCGGCCAATTGCCAATGGACGGGAACCACCGCATTTTCATTGTCATACAGCGGCATCATTTCGGCGAGCATCAGGTTCAAGTCCAGCGACTGCAACCGTGCCTGCGGCAGTCGACCGAAATCTCTGAACTCATTGACCAGCCTTTGCAAGGCTTCCACCTGATCGACGATGGTTTTCACCGACTTGGTGACCAAGGTCTGTTCCAGGGGTTCGAGCTTGCCCTCCAATTTCATGGCCAAACGCTCTGCTGACAATTGAATGGGCGTCAAAGGATTTTTGATTTCATGCGCCAAACGCCGGGCCACTTCGGCCCAGGCTTGGGTGCGCTGTGCTGAAACGATTTCGGAAATATCGTCAAACACCAGCAGCCATTCTCCTTGCGGCAGCAAGGCGCCCCGCGCCACCAATGTGGTGTATTTGGGTGCGTTTTGACCAAAGTCTGTTTGTCGATCGCGCTGCGCAGAAGCATCCAATTCAAAGGAGGCTTGCCAATGGTCGGTGCGACTCTGTTGTTCACCCACCAGCTCTTCAAACTGGTCAAGCACTTTGTGGCCCAAGTTTTGTAAACCTTCTACATCTTGCAAGGCACTGCCAATGTGGGTGTCCAAAGGAATTTGCAAGATGCGCGTAGCCCCTGGGTTGACCGACAAAATCACGCCTTCTTCGCTCAGCAACACCACGCCCGAGGTGAGGTTGTCCAGCATGGTTTGCAAATGGTTGCGTGCCAAGTCCACTTGCAACATGCTGTGCTCCACCGTGCTTCTGGCTTCCAACAACTGTTGGGTCATCTGGGCAAATGAACGTGTCAGACCATCGAGTTCGTCTTGACCTTGCAAAAAAGGCTTGGGGCGCAAGTCACCACCCGCCACTTCGCGCACACCCTCGGCCAACACCAGCAAGGGTCGGGCCAACTGATTGCCCAACAGCACCGCCAGCAACACCGCTCCAAACACCGCCAAAAACAAAGCCAAGGTCAAGGTGCCGATGTACATGCGTTGCAAACCATCGCGCGCCAAGGCACGTTCTTGGTATTCGCTGTTGGCAGCCAACACGGCTTGGGCATTGGTGACCAACATAGGCGGCAGTTTCTTGACCACCTGCAACACCTGTTGCTGCTCGTCCAGCTGAAAACCTGCGCCTGGCATTTGCACCAACACCTTCAATCGAGGTTCCACGCTTGTGGTGTTGTCGTCCAAACCTTCGCTGCGCCAACTCAGACCTTGGGTGCGCACTTGACGCCACTCTGAGGCGGTCGGTCTTTCGTTCAAAAGTTGGTAGCGGTCTTCAGAGGCACTGGCGACCATGCCGGCATTGGTGCGCCAAACCGTGACCTCCGCAGCGCCGAGTTGCTCGCGGATTTTTTCCAACTCGACAGGCCAACTGCTGACGGGTGTGCCTCGCAAATTGTTGCTGGCACTTCGCACACTGGCGCTGAGTTCATTGGCCAAACTCTCCAAGGTCGAGCGACTCAGGTTCAATCCTGCGTCCAACGCCACTTCGACCTTGCTGTCAAACCAAACCTCCATCGATCGGGTGACAAACTGGTAAGACACCCCATAGATGAGCAGACCGGGCAAGATGCCCACCAAACCAAAAATGGCGGCCAACTTCACCAACAAGCGACTGCCAAATTTGCCTTGTCGCCACCGCCACCACAACCGCCATGCAAACCACACGATGACCGAGAACAGAAAAACCGCAAACACCGTGTTCAAGCCGAACAGCAGGTTGTAGTTTTCTTCGTAAACCTCCCAGCGCTGTGTGGCTTGCGTCAGCAAGAACAACAACACCAAGGCCAAGGACATCAGAATGGTCAGGGCCACCCCGAACAACCAACTGCGTCGACGCCATATCGAGCCTGTTGCTTGTTGCGTCATGGACCCGACTCGTCAATGCGCATGCTGCGTTGCAACTCCAAGACCCAATCGCTGCTGGACAAGTTGCCAAACTGCAAAGCCTGGGGCAATTGGCTCAAGTCCAGCATGAAATTCAAATCCAAGCGTTGCTTGGCATCTGATTTCAAAACACCCCAATCAGCCACCTTCCAACGGTTGATTTTTTGTACCGCTTGCAAAGCATCTTTCAAATTGTCATGACTGCTGCCCATGGTCACACCCAGGCCCGTGGCTTGGATGGCTTGGGGTGACACATGCACGCGCCAACGTCTGGACAAGGGTTGGTAACTGATGCGGATGTGACGCTCCGCGCGTTGTATGCGTTTGTCATACCAGTACCAGCGCTCACGCATCACATCGGCTTGGATCAGAAAATTCAAGGGCATGCCGCGTGTCAAGGCATCTTCCAAACTCGCGGGCAATTCAAAGTCCAAGCTGGCACTCAGGTACAAACCATCCTCACCACGCTCGAGGTGCACATCGTTGGCTTGCACATTTTGCTGGGCCTGCACCAGGCCCATGAAACAACTGAGCACACAGGTGATGATGAACGCCAGCCATGGTCCATGCCGGCTCTGGCGACGCGCTTCAAGCATCGGGTTGGCGTTCAAGCAAGGCATAGAAAAAACCATCATGGTCTGGATTGTCTGCGACTGAATCCACCTGCGAGATGACACCGGGCAGGAATGGCCCCACCGAGGGCAACAAGCGCGCCTGTTTGTTGTTTGCAAGGAACGTTTGAATTTGATCATGCCCCTCGGAAGCAAACAAGGAACAGGTGCAATAGAGCAATCGACCGCCTGGTGCCAACAGGGGCCACAAAGCCTCTAGTAATGATTTTTGCTGCGATGCCAAACCCGCCACATCGCCAGCCCTGCGCAACCACGGAATGTCGGGGTGCCGACGCACGATGCCTGAGGCGGTGCAGGGTGCGTCCAACAAGATCCCGTCAAATGCCTGGCCTGTCCACCAACTGCTGGGCTGGGCGGCATCTGCCACCACCACATGCGCATGCAATTGCAATCGCGCCAAATTGTCATGGATGCGCTGACAGCGCTGGGCGTCCACGTCCAAAGCGGTCACCTGCGCATCGGCGATTTCCAACAAATGCGCGGTTTTGCCGCCCGGGGCGGCGCAGGCATCCAGTAAATTCAACCTGTTGCCATCACGCGGCTGCAACCCGGTGAGCAACAAGGGCGCCGCCGATTGGGCTGCCAGGTCTTGTACCGACCACCAGCCCTGCTCAAAACCCGGCAGGACATGCACTGGCTTGGCCTGGTGCAACACCAAGCCGTGGGTGCCCACCGCATCGGCCATCACACCTTGAGCCGCCCATGCAGCCTGCAATGCATCGCGGCTGATCAAACGCTGGTTCACCCGGATCGTCATGGGTGCAGCCTGTTGGCTGTTTTGCAAAATGGTTTGCCAGTGATCCGGGTGGTCTTGCCTGACACGCTCCATCCACCAGGTGGGCACATTCCACCGGGCACTGGGGACGCTGTCGGTTTGCGCCATCAAGGCGTCTTGCTCACGCAAGAACCGGCGTACACACGCATTCACAAAAGCCGCTTGTGCTTGGGTTGACGCTTGCCGTTTGACGGCCTCGACCAATTGACTCACCAAGGTGTGCGAGGGGTACATGGCCTGCGCTGAAGGTACCAGCAAGGCCAAACCAGTGCACAGCAAGGCATTCGCTGGTGCGCTGGGTTGGCGCTGCACCAGTATTTTTTTCAAGGCCAAAGTACGTCCCCACTGACGCAACACCGCGAACAGCAAGGCCTGCGCTGCGGGTCGCAAACGCACCTCGACCAATGACAAGGCCTGGGCATGATTGCGGCCCTGCAAGACGGCTTGCAAGGCCTGGGCACAGGCCTGCAGTTGTTGCCACAACGGTGGCGCCAAGGGGGCTTGGTCTGGCGCGCTGCCCATCGCCATCACAAGATCGACGCTGGGTGGAATTGAAACAACTTGGCCAACAAGGCAGCGGGGTATTGCGCAATGGCCTGGTTGTAGTCGGTGATCGCGTTATTGAATCGTTGCAACTCGGGGGTGACCAGCACATCGAGTTCGAGCCAACGTTGCTTGAGTGCTTCGGGCACGCTGATGTAATAAACGTCAGGGTGGATCAAGGCAGCCCAGGCATCTTGCAACTCTGAGGCGGCGTCTTGCATGGCTTTGATGCTGTCTTCTTCCAAGGCATGTGTTTGCATGCGGGCCATGGCCACCGTGGACAAACTGGCCGCAACTTGTAAACGTGTCAGGTGGTCAGAACCCAAGTCAGGCGTGATGGATGCAGCTGCCCACAACTGTGGAGCTGATGCCGCAGCTGTCACCGCTTGATGCACCAATTCTTGGTAATTCATCAAGACGGCTTCAAGCGGAGCAAACTGCTGAACCACTTGGGCGCGCAAGCGCACCAAGCGGTTGTAAGCACCCAAGGCCCAAAAGACCAAGATGGCACTCAACAGCCAAAGCCAGCCTGACAACATCACTCAGCGCTTTGTGAAACGTTCGAGACGTTCCCTCAAGGCCCCGAAGGGCCAAGAGGTCAGTCAGCGGGCGTTTCTTCGCCGTTGCTTTCTTGCTGGGCCAAGGCGAGTTCTTCCGCCTCGGATTCGGCAATCGCACGACGTTCGGCTTCGTCCATGAGGTCTTTGGCTTTGCGTGCACGGTGGTAAGCCATGCCTGAGCCAGCAGGAATCAAGCGACCGACGATCACGTTCTCTTTCAAGCCACGCAATTCGTCGCGCTTGCCCATGATGGCCGCCTCGGTCAACACACGTGTGGTTTCTTGGAAAGAAGCCGCAGAGATGAACGAGTCGGTGGACAAAGAGGCTTTGGTGATACCCAACAACAAATTGGTGTAAGTCGCAGGGATCTTGCCTTCGGCCAACAAGGCTTCATTGGTGTTGAGCATTTCAGATCGTTCGACTTGTTCGCCAGCGATGTAAGAGGTGTCGCCCACGTTGTCAACGACCACACGGCGCAACATTTGACGCACGATCACTTCGATGTGCTTGTCGTTGATCTTCACGCCTTGCAAACGGTAAACGTCTTGCACTTCGTCGACGATGTAACGCGCCAGTTCCTCGATGCCCAGCAAACGCAAGATGTCTTGCGGATCGGCTGGGCCGTCCACAATGCTCTCGCCCTTGTTGACCACCTGGCCTTCGTGCACCACCATGTTTTTCTCTTTGGGGATGAGCTCTTCCCAGACTTTGCCTTCGGGGTCGGTGATTTGCAGGCGAATCTTGCCCTTGGTCTCCTTGCCGAAAGAAACGGTACCGGTCATCTCAGCCAAGATGCCTTTGTCTTTGGGTGAACGGGCCTCGAACAACTCGGCCACACGCGGCAAACCGCCGGTGATGTCGCGGGTCTTTTGACCTTCCACAGGGATACGCGCCAGCACTTCGCCAGGGCCCACGTCTTGACCGTCGCGCACTTGGATCAAGGCACCGACTTGGAAGCCGATGGTCACCGAGTGGTCGGTGCCAGGGATCTTGACTTCTTTGCCGGAAGCGTCGATCAACTTCACCTGAGGACGCACCACTTTGGTGGAGCCACGGCGCTTGGGATCGATCACCACCAAGGTGGACAGGCCAGTCACTTCGTCTAATTGCTTGGCAACGGTGAGGCCCTCCTCGACGTTTTCGAATTGGGTCTTGCCTGCAAACTCGGTGATCACAGGGCGTGTCAATGGATCCCAGTTGGCCAAAATGGTGCCCGCTTTGATGGCTTGATCTGGCTTGATGGCCAAGATGGCGCCGTAAGGAACTTTGTGACGCTCACGCTCACGACCTTGTTCGTCGTGGATGATGATTTCGCCAGAACGGGAAATCACCACCAACTCAGACTTGCTGTTGGTCACGTAGCGCATGGTGGCATTGAAGCCAATCACACCATTGGACTTGGCATCCACGCTGGAGGCCACAGCCGCACGTGACGCTGCACCACCGATGTGGAAAGTACGCATGGTCAGCTGGGTACCAGGCTCGCCAATGGACTGCGCTGCAATCACACCCACGGCTTCACCCACGTTCACCAAACCACCACGGCCCAGGTCGCGGCCGTAGCAACGGGCACACAGACCGAAACGTGTTTCACAGTTCAGCGCCGTGCGGACCTTGATTTCATCCACGCCCAACACTTCGATCTCATCGATCAAGTCTTCGTCCAACATCTGACCTGCAGGCACCAAGACCTCGCGGGTTTCAGGGTGCAGCACGTCTTCGGCCACGGAGCGACCCAACACGCGATCACGCAATGACTCGATGACCTCACCACCTTCCACAATGGCGCGCATGACTTGGCCATTGGAGGTGCCGCAATCGTCTTCGATCACCACCAAGTCTTGGGTCACGTCGACCAAGCGGCGAGTCAGGTAACCTGAGTTGGCGGTTTTCAACGCCGTGTCAGCCAGACCCTTACGTGCACCGTGGGTGGAAATGAAGTACTGCAACACGTTCAAGCCTTCGCGGAAGTTCGCGGTGATGGGCGTTTCAATGATCGAGCCATCTGGCTTGGCCATCAAACCACGCATACCTGCCAACTGGCGAATTTGGGCAGCGGAACCACGGGCACCTGAGTCGGCCATCATGTAGATGGAGTTGAACGACTCTTGCTCGACTTCCTTGCCATGGCGGTCGATGGTTTTCTCTTTGCGGAGTTGGTCCATCATCACTTTGGACACAGCGTCACCCGCTTTGCCCCAAATGTCCACCACCTTGTTGTAACGCTCGCCAGAAGTCACCAAACCGGACACGTACTGCTGTTCGATGTCTTTGACTTCTTTTTCTGCGCTCTCGATGATGGCGTGTTTTTCCTGGGGCACCAACATGTCGTCGATACAGATGGAAATACCCGCACGGGTGGCCAAGCGGAAACCGTTTTGCAACAGTTTGTCGGCAAACACCACGGTCTCTTTCAAGCCGCACTTGCGGAAAGACGTGTTGATCAGCTTGGAGATCTCTTTCTTCTTCAGCGCTTTGTTCAAGTTGCTGAAGGGCAGGCCCTTGGGCAAGATCTCGGACAGCAACGCGCGGCCCACCGTGGTTTCAACCATCGACAC
>JACCDO010660907.1_pt1 | contig 13798 bp, 14 predicted proteins | sample 7446101 | NCBI WGS metagenome assembly JACCDO01 (sample SAMN15323440, study PRJNA562643) | freshwater metagenome | isolation source: river surface water | place: USA:Blue River Watershed | collected 2017-08-16
GCGAGAGAGACGAGTTGCGAGACAACCTACAAGCTTGCGTCTTTGATGTGAAACAGAAAAGTTCATTCCGTGGATTATTATTAGAAAAGAAATTAGTAGCGATGCAAAAGACTCACGAGGAGCGCGAGGCACAGTTGAATGAAGTGCTGACCAGAGCAAACTTGGAACCATCCGTGTTAGGACAAGTAAGAGGCCATGTGGATGATGTCATGCTGCGCAAAAATAACGAAGCCAGAAGGTTGCAATCGGAGGTGGCTAGGCTACAGGCATTGAACGAGCAACTGCATATCGGTATTGAGAAGAAATTGAAAGAATACGGATTGAAGTTTGAAGATCTTGGATTCGCCCACTCACAAGGTACCGTAGCTGACGAAAGGAAGTGAACCCGCACCACTCTTACCCTTGTAAATAAACAAAATTTAATGTAACTGTTCTCTCCTTAGCTGGCACATCCACACCCGGCGCGATTTGGTGCCTATCCAAGCAGCTACTATTACATGCTCATCATTCAAGGACCGGCCACCGGTTTGGTACCGGTTAGTTAACGTCTCGTTCAATTTATAGTTTTGAAATTATCCCGCGGTGCGACGTTTGAGCGATTCTGAGGCTGCTTCTGCGATTGAAATAAGCATTTAGCATTTTTCAAGGTGGAAATCATGGAAATTCCATTGGAAAGCGACAGCCAGGCTATCTGGAGTGAGTTAAATCTGGGAAGCCTTGTGGACTCAACGATCTTGCCGCTGGAGTCTGTAATTGCGAAGATTGAGCATGAAGGTGACGGGAGCCACCCAGTGGTGAAGCATGAGAAGCAGTGGACCAAGCCTAATTACGCCGTTTTAAAGTCGCGTTATCAGGCTTTGCCATATGAGCCTCCTGTGTTGAATATTAAGAAGATTGATCGATTAGCTGATCCTATTAGAGGCAGATTCAAGCAGTATGACGAGTTGATGACGGAGATTGTGAGTGAGGAAATTGGTATTGCAAATAATAATGACGATGGGATTGATTTGGATTTTATTAAGCATGGGATAAGTAGTAATAATATTGAAGTCAATTTTCACAAAATACCTCCTGAATTTCAGGATATGATTGTACATAGTAATCACCAAAGCCCAGCATCAGTTAAGTCAATGGCAAAATCTCCTAAAAATATTGCATTTTTTCTTACTGAAGGATTCGACAACGATAATGACTCTTACAATAACTCCAGATTGAAACAAAATCTATTTAACAAAGGAAAAGGCGCTGTTGGTGGCAAAAAGAAAATCGTAGATAGGCTAATAAGCAGCAAAAAGTCCGTTTTAAGTACAAATCGTCGCACTGTAAGTGGCATTAACATGACGAGAGTCCCGAGTAAACCACGTAGTAAAGGGACTCATCCTAATGAATTGAGGGAATTGATGAAGAAAAGGATTGATGGTAAGTTGGGTGCTTTGAACCACAGCAACCCTCCCGCCCCTCCCGATAAGAAGAAGATTGTTAGTAGCGGTTACGGGGCCAATAGAGATCCATTAAAAAAGTTTGGAGATAATAAAAAATCACGAAATAAATATTTAAATCAAAAAAAATGGGATGATTCAATCAATAATGACACTACTTTCATATCCCAAAGCTCTAATGTCAATCGCAGCATGAGTCGCAACAGGAGCAAAGTGGACCTCTTGCCGGGCGGTAGAGTAAGAAAGCAACGACCAGCTAGTCATAAAATACTTTCACCAATTAAGAAAAATGAGAATATAGTACGAGGTAGTAAGTCAGCTCCCACAGCGAACGCAGCAGATGGATTGGACAAGTCACTGGAACAGCCTAGAGGTCGACGTCAGAGGCCCGTCGTTACCAATGTGCGGGTAGTTAATCCTCCTTCCACCAAGCCTTCAGTGGCACGTAATGCGTCAACTGAACGAGCCTCTAATGTGAGCAATAATAATGCTAAATCGCCACCCAAAGCTGATGAACGAAAGACTACATTCCCTCGTTTAGCTGAAAAAATGAATAAAATATCATTGAAATCGAAGACCACGGAGGAGGTCATTGAGGCGCTGAAGCAGGCCGAAGTGAAGGAATCGAAACGAAGCAACTACGGTGTGAGTCTACCAAGTAAAAGTAAAGGGAAAAAGTCTGATGCGTTTGTAACGGATAGTGACAATATAAACACACTATTGAACCGAGTCAAGAATATCGGCCAGTCCCTGAACAATGCGCAGGACCATATGACGAAGTACAAAGAATTAATGGCAGAAAATTAGTGTATATTTGTGTGATGATTATAATACAACTTCTATATTTCTTAACGTCCAGCAGATTTTACACTAACACCTTTCATTTCACCAAAATTAATTGATTTAAGCATATCTGCAGTATCTTTATCAATTTCGATACGATCTAATTCAATAGCAGATCTATCAGGGACGAAATCTAGACGTCTTTCGCGTTCTTCTTCTTGGATCTTTAATGAAATACCACGAACCATTTTGCCCTTCATTATTCTCTTCATGGTATGAGTGATAAAACCAGCAATCTTATTTCTCATTCTCTTTGATGGAACTATGGCAACTTCAGCAGTTACTCTTTTATTTGTATGGAAATCTAACGTTAATCTTGGGTAATATTTCTCAATAATAACCCTTGCGGACCTTTTAACTGTCTTAGTACGAACACCCTATTGAGAAAGTAATATTAGTATCGCGTTTTCTGTAACAAATGAAGTAAAAATATGAATCGGGTGGAATTTGCTTGAAGCAGGTGGATTAGAAAGTGCGCAAGCTGTGGCTGGACATGCAACCACTCAGTGCGTTCATCACATAATCAACTACGCGTGGATAAATCGTTGCATCGCAACTCACTTTCCTCTTCCTCCACCTAGTGCATCATAACCAACGATTATTTCATGCACCAGATGCGCATCCACTACCCACTGCACCACCGCATCCACACTCGCACCCGTTCATTCACTATAGCGATCATTCACTCACCATTTTCGACTCTTTTTGATCTCTTTTTGGTAATTTTTTGCAGAGCCACTATTTGTGCATTAGGGTTTTGGGCCCGGGACCGGCCGGTTAGACAGTTAAAAAAACAATAATTGATTTGAACGGAATAGAAGCGTCGAGACGTGTGGAGGGAAGCAGGAAGAGGAAGGAAGCAACGAATGAGGCAGATAACGAGGGAGGAAAACGAAAAATAAATAATATTATTTATTGATTGCGTCCCAGAGTCAAGGGATAGTGGTAAGGGTTAGTCACACAGGCAGTAACGGCTGCTTGCTCGCACCTTCTTCAATCGTTTTTCTTTTCTTTTCTTTTTCTTCTGCACTTTTAAGGCCGCTTTGAAATTTCTCTGAAGAGTGAGTGACTCACTGTGTGATATACAAATTTGATTGAAAAGAAGCAAAAATAGGTACTTACTCACACACTTACTTGCTCAAAAAATCAAAGCACCCAATGCTTACTTGCGTCCTACTAGTGCGACTGGTGCTGCAGCTGCTCCTGCTGTTACTATCTACTCTTCTCGTATTCTCCATGAATGCCAAGCAAATCGCGCGTTCGTTCCAAGCGAGCAACTTCGAGTCGGCGAAGGGACTCTTCGGGATATTCACTAATTGTCACTATCAGACCATCGTTGGCAGCGAGGCGCTGCGAGTCAAGTTGATCGGTAATATCCCGAGAAATTTTCAAACATCATCGCAGCGTTTTGAAACGAGAGATTCGGATTTTTTTGATGTGGAATTTAGTGATAATATAGAGACATCGCTAGGTGTGGTAGTAGTGCTGCATGGTCTGGAGTCCTCTACCAAGGGACCATTAGTCACTAAAATGGCCAGCTCGTTCATAAATGCTGGCTTTGCGGTATGCTTGATGTCGTTTAGAGGCTGCAATGGCGATGACAATCTGACTCAAGGGGCATATCATCTAGGATTCACCACCGATGTTCACCAGCTTGTTGAATACATCAACAATAAGTATCCCAAGTTAAATATTTACTTATCTGGATTCAGTCTTGGTGGTAACGTTTGTTTAAAATATTTGAGTGAAATAGGAGAAAATTGTATCAAATTAAATTGTAAAGGCGCAGTAGTCACCAGCGTACCCTTCGATCCAGTGGCTTCACAGCACAAAATTGACCAGGGTTTCAACCGTTTTGTTTACAGTGAAAACTTTTTGGCGACGTTAAAGGTACTCACGCGCATATCACTCACTCACTCACTCACTCACCCACTTACTTACTTACTTACTTACTCACACATACCACCTAAAGCAAAAAGCAGAGCGAAAGTATCAGTTGTACCAAGAAAAGTGCGTTTTTGATATCAATAAAGTAAGACAATGTCGCACGATAGGGGATTTCGATGACTGTTTTATTGCGCCGGTTTACAATTTCAAGGACAAGGTGGACTACTACCGCCGCACTGGCTCCAAGTGGCTCTTGAGGGACATCCGAGTACCGACCATTTGCATCAACGCCTTGGATGACCCGTTCGTCGAAGTGACCTCGCTGCCTACAGAGCAAGATGTAGCAGATGCTCCGGTGCGCCTTATTTATACTCCCTACGGAGGCCATTGCGGATTCATCGCGGAAGACAACGAGAGGTACCAATACGGTTGGTTGGCGCATGAAATGGCTCGCGGGCTGCAGCATTTTCATGAAAATGTATAAAATTATAGATATTTTGTAAATGTGATTACTATTTTGACTTATTATACATATGTTATATGAGTTGCGCGAACAGCTGCAAGTACTTGGGCTTGTCGGCCAAAGAGCACATGAATGTCGGGGTGACTCTTCTCTTCTTGCCCTGGTGGTACACATTGTAGCTGCCATGATTCATCTGTAATGGAGTTGGCTTTTGCAACCGCAATTGCTCACTTAGATCACCGTTGCACGTAGTAAACTGGGTTGCTTTGTTCGCGGGTGTATCGTCAGCACCACTGGCCTGCTTCTTCACTACCTCGTCGGTCGACGGAGTTATCGTGGCTAATTTCCTTTTATTTGTCTTCTTCTCGCCACTCGTTACACTTTCATTGGTGCTCGCAAGTAAAGGAGTCACTTGATTGGCCGAAGGGACGGTGTGGGTCGCTAGTGAAGACACACCTTTCAGTATTGACTTCAATGGCACACTGTTATTACCAACGACGCTTTCGTTTACTAGCGGGGTAGAAGCTGGCACGAAGTGCACCGATTTGGTAGCGGTTGGGGGAGACTTGATATCGTAGCTGTTTGCACGAGGTCGCAACTCTCTCCCGTTATTTTGTATCATATTTGTGTAATCAAGAATTAAGTTTTCGTCATAAACATCATAGCTAGCAGCTTCACTGGCAGTTGCTTTGGAGGGAGCAGAAGGAGTGTGGTTGCTAGACAAATGGGAATCAACATCAACCAATGCAAATATTGCATTTGCAAGACTGTCCTCAGACACACACTCCGTCACTGGCTTGCTCTTGGTGGGGGATTTCACTGGCTTGCTCTCGATCAACTTTCTATTGGTTCCTTCTGCGCTTTGTTTGTGTGACAGCTTCACTTCGTCTAATGTCGGTGACGCTGTCGCGGTAGATGCTGCTATATGTTCATATTGATGAAGATTATCGTAATTAACTTCTGTTTCATGTAATGTTGCTAGTAGTGTGGTCGAGTAGATCGGTTGCGGCGAATCGTGTTGTTCTTCGCGGATGGAATAGTACATTGCTACAACTGGTAGTTCTAATTCGCTTTTATCTAATTCTGTATTATTCATCGCCAATTTATCACCTGATTTTAGTTTCTTCATTTTTTTCTCTTTTTTCTCTTTTTCTTTCTTCTCTTTACTACTTACATGAGAAGATAATGCTAATACTGATGGATGTAATGATAGAGAATCCCATACTTTATCTCTACTAAACGCGGTTAACATATTTTGACTGTTCAAGCCTTTAGTATTTACAAAAAATATAGACAATCTCGATCTTAACTCGTTAATACGTGACCTGTGAAGAAGCAAGAGAGCGAGTTAGTTAATAAGGGAGCGAGTAAGTGAATAGTCAGTATCTAACCATTTATTGGACAGATGGTCCATGACATTGAGCCAGGTCTTGGTCCGAGGCAGCGCCAGATCCAGCGCTGGGATCTTGCCGCAGTTAGCCACCAGGTCGCGCGAGTACTCATCCCACGCCACGAAGCGCAGCTTGAAGCGCCCTTCCTTCATGCGATTCACGACTCCCTCAATTCCTATCTTATTTCGATTTTTGATTTTCTTCTTTTTTTTGGTTTTTGAATTTCGTACCGGTACCGGTGGTAATAGGCTTGTTCAGTTACAAATAGCACAAATAATACAATAAAACTGGGTGGTTCTCGCCGCCGGCGGCCCCTCGATGATCACATTTTCTTCGTGCTTTTGGATGCCAACAAATTCCTCGCTTTCACGCTGTGCAGATGCATGACGTTTTTGACGCTGGCAGACGGAACGTCTTGGGACAGCTGTTCTCGCTCTTCGAATACTTGGAATGCCTTGACAAAAGAGCCGCGGGTTCCTTGCTTGAATTGCTTCCTTCTCAGCTTCCATTCCTCAAAGCTTATTGCGGTATCATCAGTCATATCGTACAGTGCATCGTCGTGGGTGCTCTGCAGACTCTGGTACTCCTCGTAAAGGGCGACGTCATCATCTCGTAATGATGCATCATCGCAGGTGCTATTCATAGCTGACTGTTGAGGGCGCAATGATTCTGTGCGATGAGTGGGACTCTGGTAGTGGTTGAGATTACTTGTAATCGAATGAAACGGGTTGTCACAAGCAATGCGTAAGTCGTCACTATCACTGATACCTCTTCCATCTCCAGCGCTATCACTAGCGCCGTAAATATTATCCATATTAAACGTCAAAGTGTTTCCAATTGACTCTGTTTCATTCAATGGATTCTCCACCACATCAAAATCAACATGGTCGCCAGCGCCTCTCATCTCAATAGCACACCCTTCTGGTGTGCTGGTACTTGCAGTGATCCAATGAGCCTTGATGGCATCGTCTCTATTCAGAATTCTTTGGACTGTAATCAATCCAAATATGTAGCGACTCAAGCGATGCGCATAATGGACGTTTTCTACCAGCTGCTCCGCCATAATTCGCTCCTTATACAGCGTCCCGACACACAGCAGATCCAGCACTCCGCACACAGATACCTGGCAGTAATAGTCGTCTACGAACAGCAGTAACGACTTCACAATCGCGAGTAGAACCCCGTAAAATTGCACGAACAGGAAGTAGTTGACTATCGTCATAGGGATACGCCGGCCACTACTGAATAGACACGCCAATATCAATGAGCAACACATTATCAGCATGATGGGGACGATGGCCAGACGACCCAAGAATAGTACTAGATTCTGGTAATCGGCGTATCTATGTTGGAACTCTGCGGTCTCCGTGAAAGGGCAGACGTATAAGTACTTCAGAAGCAGCCCAACGGCTACTGCACTAGGCGTGATTATGAACAGGTTGATGAAAGTGCCCAATCCACGACCATCCAGCATGAAGTACTGCAGCAGCATGTTGGAGAACTGGTATAGCACAAACACAGAAATTTCCTTGCCGATGTACAGTATGCGCGACCCGTGTGCCCCCAGCTTGGACCCGTCCATGAAGTAGAAGCACGAGAACAACTGGTGGTTGTGGCAGAGAAAGAGCAGCATGTCTTCCACGCGACCAGGTGGCAAGCGTATCTCTACACTGGTGCAGGGTATCTTCACTACATACCCATTTGGGTACAGAAATGGACTGCAGCCTAACAATGTTCGCTGCTGATGCATGTACTCACGGTATCCTTTCGAGTACTTGCTCGCACTGTTTAAAACGTCAATAGCGTCCGACTTCGGTTGTGATGTAGCTCGCTGCACTGCCTTCAACTCTTCCTCTAGCATCATATTGCTCCGCACTTGCGCGTTCTTAACGTACAGATCAGACAGTATCAACACCCTATTCGTGCCGTCATTACTAGTCGCACTGTTTTTGATGTATGCCTCGGACTGGTAGGAAGCATCGTACAGTTTCTTAGCTGTGTCATTGCCGTGTCGCAGGAACGAGTACAGGTATAAGAAGGTGTAAATAGATAGGAAATAAGCAACGAACGCACCGAGGTAGTACTGGATCTTCGCCTTGGCCACTTGGTCATCCAATGGAACGTCTAGGAGATTAGCGACGACATTATCTCTCTTTGTTGGGGAATAGGTTGGTGCTGACGTGGGTGACGAGCTAGGCGATGCAGTGCCGAATATTACATAGTCTGTAGTGACTGATTGCCAATCCGTGGTAACCACATTCGTGCGCAACAGAGTATCGAATGCTCCTGACGCAATAGACTCGTTTAATGATTTGATAAATCGAGCCGTTGCTACGTTGGTGTCGTTGAAGATGCGTGTGAACGTAGTTATACTGTAAAATAATTCAATTTCAACTGCTACAGCAGCTGATAACGAGCGACTGACAACTGCGTCATTGACTAAGTTGATAGTGATGTCATCGATCCTGCTGTCGTAGCCCATCATGTCTACCACGGTCTGCTTGAATGCTTCCTCGTTGGAGACTTTATTCGAGTTGTACGCAATAGCTGATACTCCCGATAAAGCATGAGTGACCATGAAATAAACACGCACGCTTGACACATAAGTCGGGTAGGAGGATGGAATAAGACTAGGAACTGTCGTCGACGGCGCAGAAGTAGGCGCTTGGCTAGGCTCAGTGCTGGGGATGCTAGTAGGCGCTTGGCTAGGCTCAGTGCTGGGGATGCTGGTAGGCGCGGCAGTTGGCACGATTGATGGTACAAACGTTGGCACTTTCGTTGGAATAATCGATGGGAGACACGAAGGCGTGGTTGTAGGAACTGAGGTAGGGATCGCACTTGGAGCATACGTTCCACCAACGGTTATCTTACGAATACGGTTATTCCCCGTGTCGACGACGTACAAATTGCCTAACAAAAGGACTGAGGAAAATACAAAAAGAAAAATATGGCTGTCTACCTGATGCATCTAGTGCGACTGTGGCTGGATACGACAATGTAGCGGATGTTGCGTCGCCCCCGTCACCGCTGTAACTGCTGGTGCCCTTGCCAGCAAATGTGCTGATAAGCCCCGTTGAGACGGTTACCTTGCGGATACGATGATTGAAGCGATCAGCGATGTACACGTTGCCTATAGGAAGCAAAGGAAAATTATCATGGCGAAAGGGTGGATCTTAGCGTGCGGAATACCTGACGAGTCTAGCACAACACCTTGAGGATAACACAAAGTGCTCGATGTCGCTACACCTCCATCACCGCCGTAACTGCAACTTGTGCTACTGCCAGCGATCGTGCTGATAAGTCCCGTTGATACCGTCACCTTACGGATGCGTTGATTGTAATTCCCAGCGATGTACACGTTGCCTATTACCGTAGAGTAATCAGCACTAGAAACGAGAACGAATCGAAAAATGGATACATACCAGATGAATCAAGAGCGAGTCCTTGTGGCCAGTAGAGTGCAGCCGACGTCGCGGCGCCTCCATCGCCACTGAAGCCAGCTGCACCGGTGCCCGCAATCGTGGATATAATTCCCGTGGATACCGTCACCTTGCGGATGCGATGATTGCAGTTATCAGCGATGTACACGTTGCCTATTTGGTGCAGAAAGACTAGATGAGACGATATGATGTACACAGAGATATGCTTGACTACCTGACGAATCCAGCGCAACCGCATTTGGATTCCTTAAGGTAGCCGATGTAGCCGCGCCATTATCGCCACTATAGCCGTTGGTACCAGTGCCTGCAATTGTGGAGATTGTGCCAGTCGACACTGTAACTTTACGGACGCAGTTATTACCATACTCAGCGATGTAAATGTTCCCTGCAATGCGTGGATGAATGAGTAAAGCAATGGTAAATGCCTAGGTACGCCCCTACCTGATGCGTCTACTGCGACTCCTTGGGGGTTATTCAAGGTAGCCGATGTGGCTGCGCTTCCATCGCCGCTGTACCCTCCCGAGCCCGACCCTGCAATTGTCGTTATAATTCCTGTTAACACCGCCACCTTCCTTATACGATGATTATCGCAGTCGGCGATGTAAAAGTTGCCTATGTACGCGATGTAATGCTGTGTTTAGTGGGTGTAGCAATAGAGAATCGTGATTGAATACCTGATGAGTCTAGAGCAACTCCGTACGGCACATTCAGTGCAGCAGACGTTGCGCCGCCGTTATCGCCGCTGTAACTGCCAGTGCCCGTTCCTGCTATTGAGGTGATGACAAACAGAGTATTTGGACTCAATGAGGGAAAGTATGTCGGCGAAACCGACGGAGTTATGCTAGGGGAATAACTAAAATAGAAGTGAAGTCATGGCCATGGAAGAAGCAGAGTCAGTGAACGACGTACCTGGGATTCGACACTGTCACCTTGCGAACACGGTTGTTAAGGCTGTCACCGATGTACAGATTACCTATAGCGATACGCAGGAAGATATTGGGGTGATGAACGAAGTACGTCATGATGCATACCTGCTGTATCTAGCGCAACTCCGTATGGACCTGAGAATATGGCGGATGTAGCTGCTCCTCCGTCACCGCTGTAACCAGTGCTGGTACTACTACCAGCATAAGTGATAATAATGCCTGTCGACACTGCTACTTTGCGCACGCGATTATTGCCAAGGTCGGCAATGTATACGTTACCTTAAAGGGCGCACAAATAAATCGGAGAAAGAATATTTGGTAATGTATTTGCCTACCTGCTGCATCCACTGCGACTCCAGATGGAGTATTCAACGTAGCAGTTGTTGATTGCCCTCCATCGCCGCTGTAACTCTGAGTACCCGTACCTGAGATCGTTGATATGGTGCCCGATGATGTCATAACCTTGCGGACCCGATAATTGTACGTATCGGCGATGTAAACATTACCTGCGAATGCGAAGTTATACACGGAGGAAGTGATGGATATAGTGTTGTACCTGCTGAATCCAGTGCAATTCCAATTGGACCATTCAATGAGGCAGAAGTTGCTGCTCCTCCGTCACCACCATAAGCACCACTTGTGCTACTGCCTGCTATTGTGGTAATTATTCCTGTTGACACCGTCAGCTTACGGATACAATTATTGCCAGTATCAGCGATGTACACGTTGTCTACACACAGAGAGCGCATGAGAATGCAAAGAAGGAAGATGATCTTAGTATTCTACCTGATGAATCCACCGCAACGCCATAAGGATGCTTCAATGTGGCCGATGTCGCCGGTCCATTATCACCACTGAAACTGCTAGTGCCCGTGCCGGCTATCGTGGATATAACTCCTGATGACACCACCACCTTGCGGATGCGATGATTGCCATAATCAGCGATGTACACGTTGCCTAAAGAGGACGGATTAATGGTGTCAGTCTAATATAGGAAATCAGTGACGTAGCTAATACCCGACGAGTCGAAGGCCACGCCATACGGATTCTGCAACACGGCGGATGTCGCCATCCCTCCATCGCCGCTATATCCGCCACTGGTGCTGCTACCAGCGATATTTGTTATTATGCCAGTTGATGCTGCAATTTTACGTATGTGATGATTATACTGGTCGGCAATGAATACATTTCCTAGATAGCGAAAGAGTAAAACATCGTGAACAAAAATAGATTATGACAACAAAGCTGTGGGGCTCTACCTGAGGAGTCCACCGCCAATCCAGCTGGCCGATTTAATGTTGCGGATGTCGCCGCGCCGTTATCGCCGCTGTAGCTGCTAGTGCCCGTCCCTGCTATTGAAGTGATGATAAACAGTGAATTGGGACTCAAGCTAGGATAACTCGTGGGTGGAACAGAGGGATTACTGGTACTGACGAAGATAGTAAGCAATTAAATATAAAATATGTAAAAATTATTACCTGGGACTCATGCTGGGTGACGCTGTTGGTATCTCGGTGGTAACGGTCGTAACTTTCCGAATACGAGCTCCTTCACAATCAGAGATGTAATAGTTACCTGCGCTGTCAAAGCGACTAAAACATGGACCTACCATGGTAGCCGAGGTAGCCGCAGATCCGTCTCCGGAGTATGACGCCGTTCCTGTGCCCACCACAGTGGTAATCAGACCAGTCGCTACATCGACCTTGCGCACTCTGGAATCACCGCGATTGCAAATATAAAGATTGTTGTAACTATCCAGTACCACGTCGTAAGGATTGTTGAGCGTAGCAGCCGTAGCCTGCATACTGTCTCCATTGTACCCTCCGGATGTACTGCCAGTGCCTGCGACAGTGCTGATTATCCCCGTGGACACGGTGATCTTGCGGATGACATTGTATCCATTCCAATCACCGAAGTATACGTTGCCAACGCTGTCCAGATTAATTCCGCGGGGAGACTTCATAGTAGCACCCATCGCTTGACCTCCATCACCGCTGTACCCCGCAGTGCCCGTGCCCGCGATGGTGCTTACAGTGCCAGTAGCAGCAGCTATCTTGCGGATCCGGTTGTTGTTCATATCGCTGACGTACACATTGCCTGCAAAAACGTCATAAGATTAGCGCAAATTAAGATAAAATAGAGTGTATTCACTGACCAGATTTGTCTACTGCCACTCCTACTGGATAGTTGAGTGCTGCGCTCGTAGCGGATCCATTGTCCCCGCTATAACTGCCTGTACCTGTACCCGCAATAGTCGAAACTATACTCGTTGATGCAGTGATCTTGCGGACACGATTATTGCCAGCATCGCCGATATAAACGTTGTCTAGGAGGGAAGGGAGGATGTTAGAACAAATTCGTGTCGAATAATGGTATTGATACCTGCAGTGTCCATGCATAAACCCTCTATAGCACTAAACGCGGCACTAGTCGCCGCCCCACCGTCTCCTCCATAACTAGTAGCACCTGTTCCCGCATACGTACTGATTATTCCTGTCGATGCAGTGATCTTACGCACACGCTGATTAGTGCAATCGTTAAAAAAAACATTCCCGCTTGAGTCAAGCGCGATTCCACCAGGTGTGCGAATAGCAGCGCTTGTAGCTTGGCCGCCATCTCCGCTGTAACTGCCTACGCCCGTGCCCGCTATAGTGGTGATGATACTGATGGAATGCGGGCTTAGTGAGGGATAGTAGGTTGGCGATGCACTCGGTGCCACACTAATACAATAACGATATTAAAATGAGCGAATGTATGTCAACAAAATCAAACAAATTACCTCGGCGTCGCAGTGGGAATCCCTGGATCCATGGTGACCTTGCGAATGCGGCTGTTATCAGTGTCGACGATGTATACATTATCTATGGAGTGCACCGTAATTAGTGGCTAGGACTTAGGGAAAAAGGTAAAATGGAATACCTAACAAGTCTACTAAGACGCCTCTAGGATACTTGACTGTAGCCGACGTGGCGGCTAATCCATCGCCGCTGTAACTGCCGGTGCCCGTGCCTGCGAATGTGGTGATGATACCGGTTGATATTGTTACCTTGCGGATCCGATGATTGTAATAATCAGCGATGTACACATTGCCTACAACGGAGAAATTAACGTGAGCAACAGAAAACAGAAAATAACGGGTTATCTACCTGATGAATCTAGCGCGACTCCAGTCGGTTGATACAAAGTGGCTGACGTCGCCGCGCCTCCGTCGCCACCATAGCCAGCACTCGTACTGCTACCAGCAATCGTGGTGATGATTCCGGTAGATACTGTCACCTTGCGGATACGTTGGTTGTAGAAAACGGCGACGTAAACGTTACCTATATAGCGCATCAAAATCAATCGATGAATAAAGCAAGATCTAATCGTATTAATAGCCATAAGGGAGTACCTGATGTATCTAGTGCAA
>JACCDO010739429.1_pt1 | contig 13797 bp, 12 predicted proteins | sample 7446101 | NCBI WGS metagenome assembly JACCDO01 (sample SAMN15323440, study PRJNA562643) | freshwater metagenome | isolation source: river surface water | place: USA:Blue River Watershed | collected 2017-08-16
CACCAATGTAATTATTGATGATGAATTCCAAACGCGCTAAACCTACGCCCGCATTTGGTATCTGACAAAAATCAAACGCTAACTGTGGATTACCAATATTCATGGTGATCTTCACAGGAATCTCTGGCAGTACGCCGCGGGACACTTCTGTTACTTCAGTCTCAATCAAACCATCGTAGATGTGACCTTCATCACCTTCTGCACAAGAGACCGTCACCACCATGCCATCTTGCAATTGCTCTGTGGCATCACCGCAACCAACTACGGCTGGCACTCCCAATTCACGCGCAATAATTGCCGCATGACAAGTACGTCCGCCACGATTAGTCACAATTGCAGAGGCGCGTTTCATGACCGGCTCCCAATTTGGATCAGTCATGTCGGCAACGAGTACATCACCAGGCTGAACACGATCCATTTCGCTGGGGTCACGGATGATACGAACTGGTCCGGCGCCGATCTTTTGACCAATAGCACGACCTTTTGCTAAAACCTTAGAGCTACCCTTGAGCTTGTAACGCATTTCCACTTGACCAGCGGCTTGACTCTTCACTGTCTCGGGACGAGCCTGCAAGATGTAAATGCGTCCATCCTGACCATCCTTGCCCCACTCGATATCCATAGGACGACCATAGTGCTTCTCAATGATGACTGCGTATTTGGCCAACTCCGCAATATCTTCATCCTCTAATGAAAAGCGATTGCGCTTCTCAGGAGCAACATCTACTGTTTGTACTTTTTCAGCTGAACCTTTTGGTGCAAACTGCATCTGAATGAGTTTTGATCCCAATGCACGTCGAATAATGGCTTTTTTGCCTTGCGCCAAGGTAGTCTTGAATACATAAAACTCGTCAGGATTCACAGCGCCCTGCACTACTGTCTCTCCCAAACCGTAGCTTGAGGTAATGAACACAACATCCTCAAACCCTGATTCAGTATCCAAGGTAAACATGACACCAGCAGCCCCCAAGTCAGAGCGAACCATACGCTGAATACCTGCAGATAGAGCAACTTCAGCATGGGCAAAGCCCTTGTGAACGCGGTAAGAAATGGCGCGATCGTTATAGAGGGAGGCAAAGACCTCGCGGATCTTCTTGAGAACATCTTCAATACCTTCAACGTTCAGGAAAGTTTCTTGTTGGCCAGCAAATGAGGCATCAGGCAAGTCTTCGGCAGTGGCAGAAGAACGCACTGCAAAAGAGCCTTTGCCAGAATCATCCAGAACAGCAAATGCCTTGCGGATCTCTTCCTCTAATCTTGGCTGAAAAGGGGCTGTTTCTATCCACTGACGAATTTCACCGCCCGCCTCAGCTAACGCACGCACATCATCAATATTCAATCCTTCCAAACGCTGTTGAATGCGCTCAGTCAGATTGTTATGTTTTAGAAAATCACGAAATGCCAATGCCGTGGTAGCAAAACCAGTTGGTACTCGCACGCCGGTTGAAGCCAGCTGAGAAATCATCTCTCCAAGTGAAGCATTCTTTCCTCCGACCGACTCAACGTCGGTCATGCGGAGTTGCTCAAAAGGCAATACATAGGCATCTGCCACACTGCTATTTTGTTGCTGTTGGTTGGACATAAAATACTCTCTAAAGATTAAAAAAAACTGGTCTAGCTGTCGCCTAAAATACGACTTACTTTAATATGATTCTATTGTAGTGCTGACCCCCACTTTTAGGCTAAATTAATGTCTACAGAAACCCATATCGTCTTTATCGTCTCAGACGGCACCGGTATTACCGCTGAGAACTTTAGCCAGTCCATATTGGCTCAATTTGAAGCCAGCTTTAAGCACATCCGCATTCCATTTGTCGATAGCGTAGATAAAGCCCATGAGGCCGTCCAAAGTATTAACCAGGCTGCTAGTAAGTATGGGGTGCGACCAATCGTATTCACCACTTTAGTGAATTCTGAGCTCAATGCGATTGTTGCTAAAGCCAATGGACTAATTCTAGATATGTTCCAAACCTTCGTAGCGCCATTAGAAGAGGCATTGGGCATGAAATCTACGCATGCCATGAATCGCTTACACCATAACGCGGATACAGAAGCCTACAAAAATCGTATTGAGGCCATCAACTATTCATTAGCTCATGATGATGGGCAGTCCAATCAAAACCTTTCAGATGCAGATGTCATCTTGGTTGGCATTTCTCGGGTTGGCAAGACACCAACCAGCCTGTATTTAGCGATGCAGTATGGTCTAAAGGCAGCGAACTACCCATTAATACCGGAAGATTTTGAGCGCGGCCAGCTACCTAAAGATCTGATTCCCCATCGACAAAAAATCTTTGGTCTGATGATTGATGCCGAGCGTCTTTCTGAGATACGCAATGAGCGTCGCCCTGGAAGCAACTACGCAAAATTAGAAAATTGCCGCTATGAGATTAATGAAGCGACAGCCATGATGAAAAAGCAGTCGATTCCGTGGGTAATGACCACGAGCAAATCCATTGAAGAAATTGCCACAACCGTACTGCAAGCAATTAAGTCAGATAAAACGATTTTGGGGTGACAGATAACGTCATTCAATGACGTCTTACACGCACTGTCTCAAACAAACATACTGCTGCTGCAGTCGAGACGTTTAAAGACTCTAGTCGCGGATCAATAGGAATCGATATTGCCTTTGATTGTGCCAAGATCTCCTCTGAAACGCCCTGCCCCTCGCTACCCATCACCCAGGCGACTGGATGCAGTAACTGCTCTTTTAGGTCATAAAGATCACAACTTGCTTCTGCGCTGGTCGCCAATAAGGGCGCTGTAACAGCGCTCAACATCTGCTGGGTTGACCAGCCTTCATAAAGATCAAGTAAGCGATGGGCACCCATTCCAGCACGCAACACTTTGCTTGACCAAAGATGAGCACATCCAGAGAGCGCTAACACTTTTGTAAATCCTGCCGCAGCTGCCGTGCGCAATATCGTGCCAACATTTCCCGCATCTTGTATGCGGTCCAATATGACAATATCGCCCTCTAGAGTTCCAATCGATTGCGGTGGAGTCAGGGTGGACTTTGGCAAATCCAATAAGCCTGCAATATGTGGTGCGTTAACCAAATCACTCAAGAGATCCCAAAGCGCACTATCGAGTTGATATACCTTAGTTAATGGGCAAATCTCCAAATGGGTATAGACGGCTTCTGCAATTTCGCCATTCTTTAATCCAATTTCTGATGTGATCAAGGTCTTTAACGCAGGGTCTCCCACCCATGTTTGCACGAGATGAATTCCCTCAAGTAAGGCATGCCCGCCAGCAGTTCTCGCCTTCTGGCCTTTTGCACCTGTTGCCTGCAAAAGTCGCATCTCCTTAAATAAAGAATTATCTTTAGAGGAGATCACTTCAAAGTTCATTGGTGTTTACGCCTTGGATTCCAGTACTTTGCGCACCGGTGAAAAACTACGTCGATGTTGATCGCATGCACCGTATTGCAAAAGAGCCTCAAAGTGTGCCTCAGTAGGATAACCCATATGCTGCGCAAACCCATACTCAGGATGACGTTCGTGCAGGAGTTGCATTTGACGATCACGTGTCACTTTTGCCAAAATTGATGCGGCAGAAATAGCAGGTTCTTTTGCATCCCCTTTGATAATCGCTTGTGCAGGAATTGGCAACTCTGGGCAGCGATTACCATCAATTAAAGCAGTATCAGGCCACTTCCCTAAACGTAAAGATAAATCTTCAATGGCGCGTCGCATTGCCAACATGGTTGCCTGCAATATGTTGAGCTGGTCAATTTCTGCGGGGCTTGCTTCACCAATCCCCCATGCCCTGGACTTCTCCAGTATTTGTTCATACAAAAACTCTCGCTTAGCGGCAGTCAGCTTCTTTGAATCTTTTAAGCCTGCAATAGGATTAGCAGGGTCAAGCACAACAGCGCCAGCCACTACCGCGCCTACTAATGGACCCCTACCCGCTTCATCCACTCCACAAATTAAAATCTCGCTCATCAAGATGCCTAATGTTTTTTATGATTGGCGATCGTTTGAGCAACCGCTTGGGCAACCAATAGACCTGTTGGACGGCGCAGACTTTCGTGCAATTGCGCAAAGCGATCCTTAAGACTAGAAACTTTAGCTGGATTATTTAACCAATCTTGCAAGGCTTTAGATAATTTTTCAGGAGTTGCATCGTCTTGCAATAATTCTGGCACAACAAACTCACCACATAAAATATTAGGCAAACCCACGTATGGTAAATATCCTTGGCGCTTCATAATCTGCGCAGTTAACCATGGTACTTTATAAGAAATCACCATGGGCTTTTTCCAAAGAGCGGCTTGCAAGGTTGCGGTGCCGCTTGCAATCAACACCACATCTGACGATTCAAGCACTTCATCCGCCATCCCATCCACCAAATAAATTTGTATCTCAGGATGAGAATGTTTTGTCTCTTGTAATAGTCGCTCTAGCGCACTACGCAAGTGAGGGGCGGCAACCGGTATCACAAAATATAGTTTCTGCCCTTTTAATTGCTCAGCAAGCAATTTGATGGTCTTGAAAAAGACTGGCGCAATAAACTCAATTTCAGATGTTCTGCTACCAGGAAGAACTGCAACCACTAGGCCATCAAGCGCTTGCGCTGAAATATGAAGGCGATGGCATAGCTTTTCTTTTGCCTCCTGAGGATTTTGCTCAAGCGGTATTTCACTAGCAAGTGGATGACCAACATAAGTAGAGGCAACCCCTGCTGCATCATATATTTTGGTTTCAAACGGAAATATGCAGAGCATGCGATCAACTGCTTGCGCTATCTTTTTAATGCGCCCTGCCCTCCATGCCCAAATTGACGGAGATACTAGATGCATTGTCGGAATTCCCGCCTGACGCAATTTCAACTCCACACCCAAATTAAAGTCTGGCGCATCCACTCCTAAAAATACATCGGGTCGATCATGTCCAAGTAACTGATGAATCAGTTCTTTGCGCACTTTTAAAATCGCGGGCAACTGTTTAATCGCTTCAACATAGCCACGCACGCTTAAGGTTTCCATGGGCCAATCTGAACGCATGCCTTCTGCCTGCATTCTCGGGCCACCAATACCGTAGACCTCAATCCCAGCCATATCGGGAATTTGATTTAATGCGCTTAGAACTGGTGCAGCGAGTAGGTCACCAGAGGGTTCGCCAGCTACACAAGCTAACTTTGGCAAAGCATCTCCAGTGTTACCGAATGATGCCACGGGTAGAGGCGGCGATAAAGTCATGAAACTGCGCTAATTTTTCAGCGGTAGCTTGGTCGGCTGCATGCGCCGCCACCATTTTCTGAATTTCTACCTTTGCATCCTCAAAACTAAGGCCATCTTTATAGAGCACTTTATAGGCTTGACGCAGTGCCGTGATGGTTTCACTAGAAAAGCCGCGACGCTTTAAGCCTTCTACATTAATGCCATGAGGAGATGCTTTATCACCAGCAGCAATAACAAAAGGGGGGATATCTTGCACTAACGCAGACGCGCCACCCAACATCGCATGTTGTCCAATACGCACAAACTGATGCACGCCAGACATGCCGCCCATAATGGCCCAATCATCTACCAAGACGTGACCAGCAATCTGTGCATTGCTGGAGAAAATGGTGTGATTCCCCACCTGACAATCATGCGCGATGTGAACATAAGCCATGATCCAGTTGTCATTACCAATACGCGTAATACCGAGATCTTGCGACGTTCCCGTATGAATTGTTGTGAATTCACGAATCGTATTGCGATCCCCAATGATCAATTGAGTTGGTTCACCACGATATTTCATATCTTGAGGTGGTCCGCCTATAGAGGCAAAGTGAGCAAAGGAATTATTTGCTCCAATAGTGGTGTAACCCTCAATCACCGTGTGCGAACCTACTTTGGTACCTGAGCCAATTTTTACATTGGGTCCAATGACTGAATAAGGCCCAATCTCGACGTCGCTAGCGAGCTCAGCCTTACTATCTACTACAGCAGTTGCATGAATAAGAGTCATTACGCACCCTTCGTACGAACTGCACAGGTGATATTTGCTTCTGCAGCGATTTCGCCATCTACGGTTGCTTGCACTGCAAATTTATAAATTCCTGCGCGACCACGTTCTAATTTCGCAGTCATGATGAGTTGATCCCCAGGAAGTACAGGTTTTTTAAAACGAGCTCCATCTATGCCGGCAAAGTAATAAATTGCATCTTCTGCACGCTCTTCAGAAAATGTTAGTAACGCAGCGGTTTGAGCCAAAGCCTCAATGATGAGTACGCCTGGCATCACCGGAAATTCTGGAAAATGACCTTGAAAAAAAGGTTCATTCATTGTGACATTTTTCAAAGCCGTGATTGTTTCACGTGGGGTAATTTCTAACACGCGATCCACCAATAGGAAGGGGTAGCGATGCGGAAGCAATTGGAGAATCTTATTGATATCAATCGCAATTGGTGTGCTCATAAATTACCTAGTCAAAGTTAATATATATTGATCAAAAGGTCTAAGACCCCAAAGCCTATTTTTTATCCAATAAACGCAGGCGTTGGCGTATTTTATCTAGACCACGAAGAATCGCGGCATTTTTCTCCCAAGCGGCATGCAGCATAGAGGGATAGACGCCGGTGAAATGCTGCCCCGGCTCTACAATTGAGCGAATGATAGAAGTGTTACCAGAAACTGTTGTGCGATCTGCAATGGTTAAATGGCCTGCGAAATTTGCGGCACCGCCAATAATGCAAAAGTTGCCAATCTTGGTGCTACCAGAAATGGCGGCGCATCCCGCTATCACACAACCATTGCCGATCACCACATTGTGAGCAATTTGCACTTGATTATCGATTTTGGTACCGGCACCAATAACCGTATCACTCATGGCACCACGATCAATGGTTGTGGATGCCCCAATCTCTACATCATTGCCAATGACGACATTACCGGTTTGTGGAATCTTGACCCATTCAACGCCACTAGCTGAAAAGTCCGGGGCAAAACCAAAACCATCTGAACCAATCACAGCACCGCTATGAATAATGCAACGTTCGCCAATGCTCGAGCCATAGTAAATCGATACATTTGGGTAAATCACAGTATCGTCAGCAATCTGTGCATTTCGAGCAATTGTCGTATTACCTAAAATACTGACACGCTCGCCTAGCTTCACACCGGCCCCTATTTGCACAAAAGGACCTATGTGACAAGAATTTGGCACGATAGCTGTTGCATCAATGACTGCGCTGTTATGAATGCCAGGTACATTTGCTGGAGTGCCCTGCTTAGCAAAATACTGGGCCATACGCGCAAACGTGGCGTAAGGATTTTGGGAGACAAAATAAACGCGCTGCTCTTTTGCGCCAGCTGACTGTGACTGGAGAAACTCTAAATCTGACTTACTGACAATCAAAGCGCCTGCATTACTCTGAGAGGCTTGCTGGCGATATAACGGATTTGATAAGAAAGAAATCTGGTCGGGTCTTGCCTGCTCTAGAGGGGCAAGACCAACGAAGGGGCTAGAGGCCTCCCCCACCAAGCTTGCTTGAAACTGATTGGCCAGCTCAATGGCGGTAGGCATAAATTACTTGAGACTGTTCAGAACCTTGATGACATCATCCGTCACATCGGATTTAGGATTAGCGTATGCAGGATCCTGAATAATGATGTCCAATTTTTTCTGCTCAGCAATTTGCTTGAGTGCCATATTTGCTTTTTCAGCAACCTTGGCACGCTCTTCAAAATTGCGTTGGTTTAAGTCTTCGTTGTATTCGCGTTGCTTGCGTTGCAGTTCACGATCTTGCTCTGCTAGATCACGCTGACGCTTTGAACGCTCTGCTTCACTCATCACCGCGCCATCGCGATCAAGCTTCTCTGCTGCTGCTTTAATCTTTTCGATTGCAGCACGTAATTCGTTTTGACGTTTAGCAAATTCATTTTCAAGTTTCGCCTGGCTCTGCTTGGCCATATTGGATTCGTTAAATACTTTATCCACATTAACAGCGCCTACTCGTGTACCAGAATCTTGAGCAAATGCGGCCTGGGTAGTCAATCCCATTGCGAGTGCCATCAGGCTATATTGAGTCCACTTTATAAAAAGACGATTCATAAAACTTTCCTTGAACAATTAAAACGCCGTACCAACCTGGAACTGCAAACGCTGTATGTTATCCGTTGGCTGAGCCTTGATAGGAATACCATAACTAAACTTCAGCGGTCCAAGTGGTGATATCCATGATATACCCAAACCATATGAGTATCTTAATACGAGATTGAGGTGCTCCCCAAAAGCATTACCGCCATCAACGAAGCCAAAGACACGCAGCGTCTTATCAACGCCAGAGCCTGGAACTGGCACGGTGTACTCGAGATTGGTCACGATTTTGGATTGACCACCAGTAGGCTGGTAAGCACCAATGACGGTGTTGTAATACTGCGGACCAAGCGAGCCTGGTGCATAACCACGGACAGATCCAATGCCACCAACATAATAGTTTTTCGTAATCGGGAAGGGATACTTCCCATACCCCTGGCCATATCCAACCTCACCATTAAATGAAAGGATATTTCCTTTAGAGAATGAATGGTATTTCTGGTACTGACCATAGACACGATAGAAAGTCATATTACCTACTGGCGTACCCACTTCACCAGAGAGCTGCTCTAAAGAACCATCTGATGGAATCAATGCGCTATCACGACCATCACGAGACCAACCCACTGTTAATGGCACGTTATAGGTTGTGAGCGTTCCTGGATAACCAGGAGCTGGAATACCGTAGTCTTGGGCGTAGGTTAAATAAGGTGTTGGCGTGTTAGAAGTGGTCTTAATCTGAAACCCTTCCACACCCGTTCCAAAGAAGACTCGATCTACTTCAGTGTAAGGGACGCCAAACTTAATGTTAGAACCAACAGACTTAATTTGATAATCAGGATCGCCAACGTAATACAACGGCTTGGATGAGCGGTAGTACAAATCGGTGTAGCGACTGATGCCATCCTCGGTAAAGTAAGGATCGTAGTTCGACAGCGTCAAGTTCTGATTGATCTTACCAACCGCCACATTTAATCCAACTGAAGTACCCGTACCAAAAGCATTGTCTTGATTAATACCGGCAGTCAATATGAGTTTTTCGGTTGAGGAGAAGCCAGCACCAATGCTGATAGCTCCGGTAGGCTTCTCGGTAACCTTCACATTTACATCCACCTGATCAGGAGATCCCGGCACATCTTGAGTGCTAACGTCAGTCTCTGTGAAATAACCTAGACGATTTAAACGCTTCTTAGATAACTCTATCTTGTCACCGTCAAACCATGAACTTTCAAATTGGCGCATTTCGCGACGAATTACCATATCGCGCGTTTTTGCATTACCTGAAATCTCGACTTTGCGGACATAAATTCGACGACCAGGATCCACAACCAGCGTGAGATCTACTTCAGCCAAGTCACGGCGAATGTCAGGCTGAGGATTAATCGTAGCGAAAGCATATCCATAGTTACCCAGCACCTCTGCAATTGCTTTTGTACTCTCAGTTAACTTAGCTGATGAGAACGTATCACCCGGCTTGAGCACAATCAGCTGCTGAAACTCAGCCTCTTTACCTAATAGCTCACCTGCTAAGCGAATGTCCTTAACCGTAAATTTTTTACCTTCACGAATACTAATCGTTAAGTAAATGCCTTTTTTATCAGGAGTAATGGAGACCTGAGTTGACTCAATCACGAACTCTAAATATCCGCGATTTAAATAATAGGAGCGAATGGTTTCTAGGTCGGCAGTTAATTTTTGTTTTGAATATAGGTTGTCTTTGCTATACCAAGACAACCATCCACCTGTTTTAAGCTGCATCTCACTTCTTAAGGTGCCTTCGCTAAAGGCCTCATTACCAATAAAAGTGATTTCCTCAATTTTGGCAACGGGACCTTCATCAATATTGAAATAGACCGCAACTTGATTGCGCTCTACTGGGGTGACTGTCGCAACCACCTCAGCGGCAAACATGCCCTTACCCACATATTGACGTTTTAACTCTTGCTCTGCTTTGTCGATCAAGGCCTTGTCATAAAAACGCGCTTCAGCAACGCCTACTGCCTTGAGTGACTTACGCACAACTTCAGGATCAAACTCTTTCATTCCCGTAAATTCAATACGAGAAATGGTTGGTCGCTCATCAACAATGACGATCAATACATCGCCTTGTGCCTGAATTTGCACATCCCTAAAAAATCCAGTGCTATACAAAACTTTAATTGCTTCTGCGCCTTTTTCTTCGGTGAACTTGTCACCTACTTGTACAGGCAAATAGCTAAATACAGTTCCCGGCTCAACACGTTGCAAGCCCTCAACACGAATATCTTTCACCACAAAAGAATCAGCCGCAAATGCGTTCAAGCCAAAACCAACCGTCAATACCAACAGCGATTTAACGATGCATCGAGCAGCTCGAGGGAAATGTAATTCGAAAAAATTCAAGGCGACAAATAACGTTGTAAATCATTAAATAAGGCAAGAAGCGACAGAGATATCAGCAACAAAAAGCCCACTTTTTGGAACTTTTCTTGCATCGATGTCGAAATTCGCTTTCCAGCAACCAACTCCCATGCATCATACAGGAGCTGACCCCCATCGAGCATCGGAAATGGGAGCAAATTGAGCATCCCAATACTGATACTAATTAGTGCCAAAAATGCCAAATAGGGTTGCCAGCCGACTTGTACAGACTTGCCAGCCATATCAGCAATACTCAGGGGTCCCCCCAACTGCTTCAAAGAGGCTTTACCAGTGAACATCCCCAACATTAATCGGGCCGACACCTTGGTAATCAACCAAACCCGCTGAGAAGCAAAAATAATGGCATCAATTGGGCCCAATTTCAGCTCAGTCCAGCCCTCTAAGGGGGTCGGCATAGGCAATAGACCAAGCTCTAGCATGGGGTCACCATCTGGCCTAACCAAAGGCAGATCTGCAGAGTTAAAAACCTTGATCAAACGATGACCATCGGGCGCCTCTAATTCCAAGGCAAACCCCTCCTCGGCCGTCAAAGCATCCATCAGACTCCAGCGCATAGCATTCCAGCTTGGCACGAGCTCAAATGCACCGGAAATGGGTGTATTTGACTGCTCCAAGGTTTGCCAGCCAATGACCCTGGCGCCTTCAGGAACGCCCACTTTTGCGGCAAGTGAATGGGCTGGAGGACTTTGCAAAACCGCAGGAAGCTGGGGCACCCCTGATATATAGATCACAGCAAATAGAATGATGGCTAGGAAAAAATTTGCGAAAGGACCTGCCGCAACAATGAAAGAGCGCTGCCAAAGTGGCTTTTGATCAAAGGCTTCGGCCTGCTCTTCTGGGGAGATGTGTTGAGAGGTATCTCTACCATCCAATAATTTCACATAACCGCCTAAGGGTAGCGAGGCTACCACCCATTCTGTTTTGTTTTTTGCGTGAAATGTGAAAAGCGGTTTACCAAAACCAACTGCAAAACGGAGTACTCTTACCCCGCAAGCACGTGCTGCCAAAAAATGACCATACTCATGAAAGCTGACTAAAACCCCCAGGGTGAGCAAGAAGGCGCCAATAGTAATAAGTGCTTGCAAAGAAAACCTCTAGAGTATCGATACGCTATTGCAGCGCCTGAATAATATCGTTAGCCAATTTTCTAGCTAATGTGTCAGCACTTAAGACATCCTCAAGAGACTGAACATTCTGAACAGGCAAACGATTTAATACTTGTTCCACCACTTGGTGAATACTCAAGTAAGGCAAACCTTGATCCAAAAATGCCGCTACAGCCACTTCATTTGCTGCATTTAAAACGGCAGGTGCCGTGCCTCCTGCTTTGGCAGCATCAAAAGCAAGTGCGAGACAGGGAAAGCGTTTGAAATCAGGCTCAAAAAAATTCAGATTGGCTAGTTGGGTGAGATTAAGAGGCTCAACACCTGCATCAATTCTTTCAGGCCATGCTAATCCATAGGCAATCGGTGTGCGCATATCAGGCTGACCCAATTGCGCCAAGACTGATCCATCTCGATAGCGAACCATCGAGTGCACTACGCTTTGAGGATGAATAAAAACTTTAATCTTTTCTAAAGGCAATCCAAATAACCAAAAAGCCTCGATGACCTCTAAGCCCTTATTCATCATGGTGGCCGAATCCACAGAAATTTTTCTACCCATCACCCAGTTCGGGTGGGCGCATGCTTGTTCTGGGGTAATGCTACTTAGTTGATCTAGGGGCGTACTTCTAAATGGTCCGCCTGAAGCTGTGAGCCATAATTCTTCCACTCCCGAACTGGCGGATGGCTTTTTTGTAAAGTCATTCGGAAGGCATTGAAAAATTGCATTATGTTCACTATCAATTGGCAATAACTCACCACCGCCAGATTTCATAGCCTGCATAAAAAGCTTACCCGACATCACGAGAGCCTCTTTGTTAGCTAAAAGCACCCGTTTTCCAGCTTGTGCGGCAGCTAAGGCTGGAACCAAACCAGCGGCTCCCACAATAGCGGCCATAACGGTATCGCATCCGGAATCAAGCACGGCACTAACAAGCGCTTCAGGGCCATAGAGCACCTGAGTTTTAAGCTGCTTTTCCAGCAATATTTTCTGTAAGCGCTTTGCATCGCTAGCCTCAGATACGACTGCAATGACAGGCTTAAATTCAATACATTGATTTGCTAAACGCTCTACTTGTTTTCCAGCAGTAAGCGCAACGATATGAAAACGATCGGGATGTGCACGCACTACATCAAGCGTACTAACACCAATAGACCCCGTTGATCCCAATATCGCTAACTGGCGTTTCATTAGACTAGTCCTGCCAGCAACGCAGCAATGGGCATCGTCGGTATCAACGCATCCACTCGATCTAAGACTCCGCCATGACCTGGTAATAAATGACTACTATCTTTAACACCAGCCAACCGCTTTAATTGGGATTCAAAAAGATCTCCAAAAACACTAAATGTTGTTAAGACGGTCACCATAAGCAGCATAGGAATCCAACCAAATCGGATTGCCCACGCACCAAATAATGTGGACTCAAATGGCAAGAAAAAAGTGCAGATTAGTGCATATGCGTAACAAAGAACTAACCCTCCAAGAGCGCCCTCTATCGATTTGCCAGGACTAATCTGCGCAGCCAATTTGCGTTTGCCAAAAGCCTTGCCGACAAAATAGGCACCAATATCTGCAACCCAGACCAAAGCCATTGTGCTTAGCAAAAATACCAACCCCAGCTCGCGCAAAAAGACGAGCGCAAACCAGGTGGCTGGCAGCACGATTAGACCAAGGACGACATAAAACGGACGCAGCTTTATTAAGGAAAGGTTCATGCCTTTAGCCAAAATAAATGGAGCGATGAATAACCAAAAAATAACGGCCAAGAGCAGCAATGCAAATTGCCAGCTGACGTTTTGCATCCCCAGCAAAAATAAAATAATGACTAAACAAAAAAGAGCATATAGATAGGCTGCACGTCCTGCTTCAGGGGCCAAGAGACGACTCCACTCCCAAGCGGCGGCCAAAAGAGCAAGCAAGAAAAATGCACCAATGTAAATAGCGGGTAATAAAAACAGAATAGGAAGAAGTACCGCCAACAAAACTAGGGCAGTAATAACTCGAGTTTTTAACATGTAGAATTTTTGAAGGGATTACACTGCATCGCTTGTCACTTGCGATGCAAGTTGAGCGCTAGTGCGCCCAAAACGACGTTCACGCTGACTAAACCAGTCAAAAGCCTTTTGTAACTCAAGCTCATCAAAATCTGGCCAAAGCACGTCCGTAAAATACAGCTCGGTATAGGCTAACTGCCATAACAAAAAGTTACTGATACGTTGTTCACCACCGGTGC
>JACCDO011312378.1_pt1 | contig 13789 bp, 9 predicted proteins | sample 7446101 | NCBI WGS metagenome assembly JACCDO01 (sample SAMN15323440, study PRJNA562643) | freshwater metagenome | isolation source: river surface water | place: USA:Blue River Watershed | collected 2017-08-16
CCCATATAAGGTCGCTACGAACGCCACCGCAATACCAGGGCCGATCATCTCGGGTCTATTTAGGTTTTCCATTACGTGAATTAGACCAAGTACGGCACCGAGAATCCCGATGGTAGGGGCAATAGCACCCATATCTTCCCAGAATTTTACGAAGACTTCGGTTTCTTCTAGGACCACATGCGCTTCAGTCTCGAGGGTGTCTCTGATGATATTAGGGTCGGTGCCATCGACCGCAAGTCTAACCGCATTTTGTAGGGGAGCAAATTTTAGTCCCTCCCTCTTTTTTTCAAGGGCGAGAATCGATTCTTTACGGGCAGTTGCTGCTAAATCGAGAATATCTTTCATAATTTCGTCTGGGCCCGCCGCTGGTTTTTTTGCCCACATGCCTAGAGCCTTAAAGGCTCCCGCAATGTCACCACCGGGGTACGCCACCATAATCGCACCGAAGGCTCCGCCAAGTACGATCATCGCAGCGGTGAGCTGCATGATGGAACTTAAGTGACCACCCTCCATGAGAAGGCCTACGATAATAAAACCCAGCGATACAGCGGGGCCAAGCAAGCTTGTGATATCCATAGTCGGACTCCGGCCAAAAAAATAACGATTAGTACTAATGTGGAAACTAGATGATGTTATGAGAAGGGCTGTGAAGAGATGGGGTGTTTTCTAAGATTCTAGACTTAAAATTCAGGGCTAGGTCAGAAATAGCGGTGAGGGGTTCCTTAACGAGCATGCTGTCACCGTTTACGAAGGTAATCACCGTATCCGGGGTGGCCTCAATGAACTTTACGTTATCAAGGTTGACGAGCACTTTGGAGTTGTCGAGTCTGGTTAGCAAGATCATGATTAGTTTCCCTTGTCACTCTGACCCTACATGATTATGTTACGTCCCCTAGGTGAAACTGTCAATTTTGAGGTACCCATGGATTATCCCCAGCTCTCGAACGAAGTGAATAAAGCGCAAGAAACATTTAACCGTGTATGGGGGTTTCTTTGACATCCCCGGAAAACGGGAAAAACTCAATCAAATTGAGGACAAAGTTCAATCAGACCCTCATTTTTGGGACGACCCTCAAAAATCTGCACCCATACTTAAAGATAAGAGAGTGCTAGAGCTTGCGCTCGAGAGAGCTAAGAAGCTCGAGTCCACTCGTAACGATCTGGTCGCTGCTTTAGAGTTAGCGGCAGAAGGTGATGATGATTACTTGGCGGAGGCAAACAATCTTTATAAGGAACTTTGTCAGGAGCTTAAGGCTCTGGAGGTTCAGAGTCTTCTCGGTGGTGAGCTAGATACTAGTGACGCGATTGTCACTATTAACTCTGGTGCTGGTGGCACCGAGTCGCAAGACTGGTCGTCCATCCTCTTTCGGATGTACCTCCGCTTCGCTGAACGTATGGGGTGGCAAACTGAGCTTCATGATATGCTTGACGGTGAAGAAGCTGGAATTAAGAATGTTACCTTCACAGTTTCGGGGCCTTACGCGTTTGGAATGTTAAAGTCTGAGTCCGGGGTTCACCGGTTAGTGCGGATTAGCCCCTTCGACTCGAATGCGCGCAGGCATACGAGTTTTGCCTCCGTATTTGTGTCCCCAGTGATTGATGACAGTATTGAAATTGACATCAATCCTGCTGACTTACGAATTGACACCTACCGAGCCAGTGGAGCGGGTGGTCAGCACGTCAATAAGACGGAGTCAGCAGTGCGGATTACCCACATTCCGACTAATACGGTTGTTGCAAGTCAAACCCAAAGGTCCCAGCACCAAAACCGGGATAACGCCATGAAGCTCCTTCGGTCCGCCCTATACGAGCGCGAACTTGAGGCTAGACGCAAGGCTCAAGGGGAGGTTGAGGCATCCAAAAGTGATATTTCCTTTGGTAGCCAAATCCGTAACTACGTTTTGCATCCCTACCAGCTTGTCAAAGACGTTCGCACTGATTATGAAACCTCCGACACCGGGGGAGTCCTAGATGGTGATATCGAAGCCTTTATCAACGCCTACCTCGTGACTACCCGCAAGTCCTAAACATCTTTAGATTGAATGGTCGAGGCACTAAACTAGTGCCTTTGACCAAATCCGTAAATTGCTCTATTCTTAAATATAGCCTGGCCATGCCAATTTTATTGTCCTAGTCGCCTAATCAGGAAAAGGAGTTCCGATGGACGCGCACAAACTGATGGACTTAGTTAACAGTAAAGCGTTTAGCAAAGACTTTGTCGATTTAAATTGGCAGGGATCTTTCAAAGATTACTTGAATATCGTGCTTGAAAGGCCGGAAGTTGCACGCACCGCTTTTCAAAGAATTTACGATATGATTATGGAATATGGCACGAGTACTTACGTCGAATATAAAAAAGAAATCACTCATTTTAACTTTTTTGATGATCCGGTTGATGGTGGAAAAGACGCGATTTACGGCCTAGATGTGCATTTGCAAAAGCTCGTGCTTGTCTTTAAAGCAGGAGCGCAACGCTACGGCCCAGAAAAGAGGGTCATATTACTACACGGACCTGTCGGGTCATCGAAATCGACCATCGCAAGATTGCTGAAAAAAGGTTTAGAAAGATACTCCCGTACTCCACAAGGAGCGCTTTATACCTTTGCTTGGAAAAATTTATCAGACATTATTGGCATGGAAGATTTGATGCCAGATCCAATGCACGGAGAACCACTTCACCTTATTCCCTCTGAACGTCGTGATAGTGTCCTACGTGAATTAAATAAAGGGAGAGACCGTAGCCGTCAGGTTGTGATTGAAGGGGACTTAAACCCAGCTAGCCGTTACGTGTATCGTGCTCTTATGGAGTATTATAAAGGCGACTGGGAAAAAATGGTTGAAAATCATGTGATAGTTCGTCGCTTAATTTTGTCGGAGCGAGACCGGGTTGGTATTGGTACGTACCAGCCTAAAGATGAGAAAAACCAGGATTCGACTGAACTCACTGGTGATATTAACTACCGTAAAATTGCGGAATATGGCTCAGATTCTGACCCAAGGGCATTTAACTTTGACGGCGAGTTTAACATTGCCAACCGCGGGATAGTAGAATTTATCGAAGTTTTAAAACTTGATGTGGCATTCTTGTATGATTTGTTGACAGCAAGTCAGGAACATAAAATTAAGCCCAAAAAGTTTGCACAATGTGATATCGATGAAGTCATTATTGGTCACACTAACGAACCAGAATTCAGAAAACTGCAGTCTAATGAGTTCATGGAAGCGCTGCGCGACCGTACGATAAAAATCGATGTTCCCTATATCACGAAGCTTAAAGAAGAAATTAAAATTTACGAAAAAGATTTTAATGCCACGTCAGTTCCCCATATTCATATTGCTCCCCATACCCTTGAAATGGCGGGGATGTGGTCTATTTTAACTCGTTTAGAAGAGCCTAAAAAAGCCAATCTGACATTACTTCAGAAGCTAAAGCTCTATAATGGCAAAACGACTCAGCAGTTTACTGAAGACAATATCAAAGAGCTACGTAAAGAAGCAAAACGCGAAGGCATGGATGGCATTTCACCTCGCTATGTACAAGATAAAATTTCAAACGCGTTAGTGGTCGATAAAGGCAACGGCTGTATTAATCCCTTTATCGTTTTAAATGAACTAGACTCAGGGCTAAAAACACACTCATTAATTAATGATGATGAAACAAGGAAGCGTTACCGTGAGCTTCTAAGTGAAGTAAAAAGAGAATATGAAGATGTTGTAAAACATGAGGTGCAGAGGGCTATCTCAGCTGATGAATCTGCCATTGATAAATTATGTGGTAACTACATTGACAATGTTAAGGCTTATGTCCAGCGTGAAAAAGTGAGAAATCCATTTACAGGAGCGGATGAGGAGCCTGACGAAAGACTTATGCGTGCGATTGAAGAGAAGATTGACATTACCGAAAGCCGCAAAGACGATTTTAGACGAGAAATTATGAATTATATTGGTGCTCTCGCACTAGAAAAAAGGTCTTTCGACTTTAGAGCTAATGAAAGATTGCACAGAGCACTTGAGCTCAAGCTTTTTGAAGATCAAAAGGATACTATTAAGCTTACGACTTTGGTGTCGAGTGTGGTTGATAGGGATACTCAGGCAAAAATCGATGTGGTGAAGAGTCGGTTAATTAAGAATTACGGATATTGTGAAATTTGCGCTAGCGATGCCCTAAGCTTTGTCGCCAGTATCTTCGCAAGAGGTGATGTGACCAAGGCAGATAAGGCGTAGTAGCGAGGAGAGGTTATGCCCATGCGGATGGAATCAGACTTAAATAGATTCCGCAAGATCGTACGCGGCAAGATTAAGAAGGAATTGCGGCGGTTCATTTCCTCTGGTGACCTAATTGGCCGCCAGGGGAAAAAGACCGTTACAATTCCCTTACCTCGCATTGATATACCCCATTTTCAATATGGCGATAACCAAAGTGGTGGGGTCGGCCAGGGACAGGGTGATGTGGGTGATCAGGTGGGCCAGGGCGAGCCGCAACCGGGAGAAGGCGAGGCAGGTGATGGCGAAGGTCAGCATTCATTGGAAGTGGATGTGACGTTGCAGGAGCTGGCGGAGATTCTTGGCGAAGAGCTTGCGCTTCCTAATATTGAGAACAAGGGCAAGCAAAATATTGAAGACAAGCAATATAAGTATACGGGAATCCTAAAGCAAGGTCCTGAGTCACTAAGGCATTTTAAGAGAACCTACAAAGAAGCCCTCAAGCGTTCGATTGCTTCAGGAACATATGACCCCGATCATCCTGTGATTGTCCCCATCAAGGTTGATAAGAGGTATAGATCTTATCGCACCTACAACCTGCCAGTAACCAACGCCGTAATTATCTATATGATGGACGTCTCTGGCTCGATGGGAGATGAGCAAAAAGAAATCGTAAGATTGACCAGCTTTTGGCTGGATACATGGCTCTCAACCCAGTATGCGGGGCTTGAGCGCCGGTATATCATTCACGATGCGACAGCGCGCGAAGTCGATCAAAATACTTTTTATAAAACAAAGGAATCAGGCGGTACGTTGATTAGTTCCGCCTATAAGTTAGCTTTGAAAATTGTGGAAGAGCATTACAACCCTTCGGAATGGAATATCTATATGTTTCACTTTTCTGATGGGGATAATTGGTCAGGAAATGACACATCAGAGTGTATGAAGCTTTTAGAACAACAAATTCTGCCAATGTCGAATCAATTTTGTTATGGGCAGGTGGAATCTAGGTATGGATCTGGACAATTTTTAAGGGATTTGCAGAAGCAGTTCGGTGAAAACTCAAACAGGTTAACTCTTGCTCAGATTAAAGACCGTGATGCTATTGTAGATGCGATCAAAATTTTTCTCGGCAAAGGGAAATAGGCTTTCAATCTGAGTGAAGTTGCAGGAGACTTGTGACGTATGGCAAGCCACAGCTATGATACCCAGTTAACTCCTGAGCTTCAGGACATCGCCTTTCGCCTTGCAGAAGTAGCGAAAGAAGCGGGGTTAGATTTTTTTGATACCATTTTTGAATTGGTTGACTATAAGCAGCTTAATGAAATTGCAGCCTATGGTGGTTTTCCTAGTAGGTATCCCCATTGGCGGTGGGGTATGGAATATGAGCGCTTGTCTAAAAGCTATACCTATGGGCTATCAATCATTTATGAGATGGTCATTAATAATGACCCTTGTTATGCCTATCTCCTTAGGGCTAACGACTTAGTATATCAAAAAACTGTGATTGCACATGTGTACGGCCACTGTGATTTTTTTAAGAATAATTATTGGTTTTCAAAAACCAATCGTAAAATGCTCAATCAGATGGCTAATCACGGTCAAATCGTTCGGGGGCTGATTGATGATATTGGTCAAGATGATGTTGAGACGTTTATTGACTGTTGTTTGTCCCTTGAAAATCTTATCGATATTCACTCACCATTTAAAAATCCAAGTAAAGCTCGGCTTGATTTAGATGAGTATGGACGGCCTAAGCCCCCCCCAAAGATCAAAGCAAAGTCCTATATGGATACCTATATAAACCCAGCTGATTTTATGGCGTATCAAGCGCAAAAGCAGCTTGAAGAGTCGCAGCGAGTAAAGGCATTTCCTGAGAATCCAGAGCGAGATGTACTGAAATTTCTTCTTGAACATGCCCCTATGAGTGCTTGGGAAAAAAGAATTCTAGGGATTATTCGGGATGAGTCCTATTATTTTGCTCCTCAAGCTCAAACTAAAATCTTAAATGAGGGATGGGCTACTTACTGGCATAGTAAAATGATGACAGCGCTTAGTCCATTACATGAAAGTGAGATCATCGATTATTGCGATCATTTTGCAGGCGTGGTGGCCTCTCATCCTGGTGGCTTAAACCCATATAAATTAGGTGTCGAGCTTCTTCGGCATGTGGAGAGACGATGGGACAGGGGGCAATTTGGAATTGATTATCTACATTGCGATGATCCAAAAACGCGAAGAGAGTGGGATAAAAAATCTGGTTTAGGTAGAAGTAAGTTATTTGAAATACGCAAGATTCATAACGATATTACGTTTCTTGATGAATTTCTTGACGAAGATTTTTGCCATGCCTCAAAGATGTTTATTTATGATTTTGACAAGCGTAGCAACCGCTACGTCATTTCTGGACGTGATTTTAAGGCGATCAAAGCCCGCCTTTTGCAACAACTTACAAATTTCGGTCAGCCCATTATTAAAGTGATCGATGGTAACTATAAAAATAGGGGGGAGTTGCTATTATCACATGAGCATGAAGGGGTCGATCTTAAGAATGATACAACGCTAGAAACCTTAAAAAATTTGCATCGAGTTTGGCGGCGTCCGGTACATATTGAAACAGTAACGGACGAGTTAAAGAAGAGGATTTCTTACGATGGAATTAATCACCAAGTTGAAAAATTATAAAATTATTTTAATTTTTTTTCTGTCCTACGGGACGATAGCGGGTGGTGTAACCGAGACACGTAGTCGTGTTCCCGTGATTCAAAACATTGGAGTCATTCCGGTTTATTGGGACGAAGCCATTGGGGATTTGCCAGCTAAGGACTCTTTTGACAAGGAGTTTGGCCAGTCTGTAAGATCTGCAAAGAGATTCCAGGTAGCTTCCGATGAGTTGGTATTCGGTCTTTGGGGGAATACAAAGGGTCGCACTGAGCTCAAGCAGCAATACGAACTCCAAGGCTTGGTGAGTTTAAGTATCTTAAAACGAGGGGATGTATTTGAAATCTCCGAGCGCTTACTTGATATGGGGTTAACGACACTGTTACTTGAGTCCGAGAACGTGACTGAGACTGAGATTAAAACTTGGGACAAAGCGAAAGTACGCGACTTTTTAGATCAGCTTACGTTTCGGATGCTAAATAGGTTGCCAGTAGATATTACTGTGACGTCACAAGAAGGCGCTTACCTTACTTTATCTGGCGGAAGTGATCAGGGCATCAAAATTGGAGATGAGTTTGATGTTGTGAGGCCGATGGTTTCAGCACTCCACCCTGCAAATGGCAGTTGGCTAGCCTTTAAAAAAGAACCTATGGGTCGAGTAAAAATAGTTGAGGTTAAGACGGGAGCGTCAGTCGCCAAGATTATGAGAGCGACCCATGATGATGCGATTGAAATTGGCGATGGGGCCCGTGTGGGAACAATTGCAGGGCGAGCAAGATTTTTGGCAAAGGCATCGTCATCTGAGATCGCTCCCCCTCAAGTTTTAGCAATGGGTGGGGACGAAGATCAGGGGGATCTTTTGCCGCCGCCAACCACACTTCCAACGCAAGAGGTTCCGACTAAAGAAGGCGTCGTCGACGGTCCGAAACCTAGTACACCGAGTGAAGCTCCTAAAACCAGTAAGACGGCCAGTTCTGGTCCATCTATGTGGGATGAAATTAAGGGTGAGACAGGCAAGCATCCTATGGTAGATCAAGTGGTGTTTAATATTGGCCCTAGTTTATGGTCTTACGAAGGTTCTGGTATTCCATCTGCGAAAGCTAAATTTCCCATCTGGCTTTTTAATAGCTTTGGAGCGGGTGCGGAGCGTACGTTTTTTTATAAGATTCGCGGTAGTGCGGTTGGTAATTTATTACTTGGTAGTACATCAGCCTCTACCTATTTTGGATACGACTTTAATGCCCGATTATTCTGGGAAGATGATCTAAATATCACAGATGGGTTTATTAAGGGGTGGCGTGGCGGGATAATCGGCCAGCTTGCAGGTTTATCGATGAACTCAGGCGCGTTTGGTGGGGGCGACTGGTGGCGTGGAGGTATCTTTGGTGGTGGATTTGGTAGTGTGCGTTTTGGTGAGGTAAATCAGCGCTATGATTGGTATGGAAATATTGGATTTATGCCAATGAACATTGGGCGAATCGGGTACAATGGTTCGATGCGCAGCGTTGAATCAGCGGTAGGAACCTTTCTCGAGATCGGCGCGTTCGAATATAACCCCGGTTCACTCTTGCAATGGGGTGGGGGCTTTGAGTATATTGACGAGCGACAGACTTTGGCAAACGGTCGAAGACCCCATTTTTCAGCCATCAACTTAAAGGTCTTAGCAAAGTATAGGCTATGAGTTTAATTGAAAGTTTTTTCGTTTTGTATGTTCCGAATGTTCTAGGGTACTTGATTCCAGCTGCTTTGATTTGGCCGAAAACTGAGAAAGACCCTGCGAAAATATTTAGATTTTGGCCTTCTGTGCGGTTGACGGCGGTGAATTTATTTTTGCTTCTTCCTTTATTGTGTTTAGCGCTGGTACCATTTTTTAGGGTTAAAGCCGAATTTGTTTGGTGGTATGAGATATTAGCCTTTGCGGGCAGCTTTGTTCTGGCAGAAGCTTGGTTTTATGTTTTGCACAGGCTTTTTCATGTGCCAAGGTTTTTTAATGCGGTTCACTATCTGCACCATCAAGTTCATAGGCCGCATGTAATCCACTCGGGCTATCAGCATCCAGCTGAGTTTTTGACGGCCACCATGGGCACTTGTTTGGTGGGGCCAATGGTCATTGCCATGCATCCCGTGACAACCTCGATTTGGCTTTTTTGGATGATGGCTGCGGGAACGATCGCACATGGTGGTTATTTTCCGAAATATCTTAGGTGGTTTAGGCCCCATGACCATCACCACAAGTATGTCCGCCAGAACTATGGTTTTCTATTCTTAGACTTAATTTTGAAGACCACTTATCGTGCGAAGAAGGCTAGGAAGCTAGGTCAGGCCGTTTCTTAGGTTGGTCAAAAGAAGAATTAGGCCCAGTCAGCGTAAAAAAGGTCTTAGACAATTTCTATTCATGTTGTCACGTTGGCGTCGTTTAAGTGTGCGGAATCGCTGATGTTCTTCATCAGTTGATTTACCTATAATCACGTTTAATTTTGATTTCCGACCTACAGCTTGATTCTTATAATTGTTGACCGGGATTCGTATATACAATAGAATACAGCGTGATGGGGGGGTCTTCTAAGTGGAATTTTAATGGGATGACGCTAAGAACAACAAAAACTTCGCTAAGCATGGTATTTGGTTTGAAGAAGCCAGCACTGTATTCGCTGACATAAATGCAATAGAGTTGTTTGATGTTGCGCATTCCCTTGATGAAGAGAGATTTGTGCTGCTGGGTCTTTCGTCGTTGCCGCGACTTCTAATCGTTGTGTATTGCGAACGCCATGGAAAGATCGTGCGAATTATTTCAGCGAGAAAAGCCACAAAACGGGAGTCGAGGGATTATGAAAAAGGAATATGACTTTAGCAAAGCTAAAAAAAGGTCTGAGCGGGTTAAAGTTGATGCTAGCGCAGCAAAAATTCCAACCAGCATGAGGCTCGATGGATCAATTATTGCTTGGTATAAGAGCGAAGCAGAGCGGCAGGGTATTCCCTACCAAACTTTGATGTCTAGTGTGTTGCATCGATTTGCCGCTTCCGAGCTTGTTGACAAGTCTGAAGTGAAAAGGCTACAGCGGATGAAAGGTGCAAGCTAATATAGGTCGGTCTTCGCTAGGCGGACGCATTTTACAAGTATTGGTCGAGGATGGCTGTAGGGACGACCGCGCATGAGGGCTATTATCCTTAATATCTTAGGTGGTTTAGGCCTCATCTCCATCACCACAAGTATGTCCGCCAAAACTATGATTTTCTTTTTTTAGACCTAATTTTGAAAAGGACTTTTCGAGCGAAGAAAGCTAGAACGCTAGGTCAGGCAGTTTTTTAGGTAACACGCTGATAATAAATAAAAATATGGGCATTGCTGGTCATGGGGACTTTGTGGTATGAGTGCCACCGCCTTATTCCTAGGACAAGCCTCATGACCACACAGACCATTCGAGTACCTGAAATCTTAGCCCCAGCTGGTGGCCGCCAGCAGTTTTTTGCGGCGTTAAATAGCGGTGCGGACGCGGTATTTTTAGGGCTTGGGGTATTTAATGCTCGTGCTCGGGCTGAAAATTTTTCAGAGGCAGATTTAGCTGAACTCGTACCCCTAGCTCACCGCTATGGGATGAAGGTTCTTGTTACGTTGAATATTCTAATTAAGGAAGCGGAGCTTCCTGAGTTAATCCGTATTTTGAGTGTCCTTGAGTCATTGGAAATCGATGCTGTTATCGTGCAAGATCTAGGTGTGGCAAGTATTGTACGTGATCACTTTCCTAATTTGTCCATTCATGCATCAACGCAAATGGCAGTCCACAATTTAGCCGGTGTTTTAATAGCGCAGGAATTAGGGTTTAAGCGGGTGGTACTTGCGCGCGAGATCACAAGTGCTGAACTTAAGCGCATAAGGGCAGCATTACCAGATGACGGGATTGAACTAGAAGTATTTTGCCACGGCAGCTTATGTTATAGCTATAGCGGCCTTTGTTTCTTTAGTGGAGCTGAGGACTCGCGCAGCGGCAACCGCGGTGAATGCGCTTATACTTGTAGAAAGCCTTATAAAATCTTAAGCGAGCCTGGCCATGGCTTTTTATTTAGTATGCGGGATTTAAACACTGCAGAGAATTTGAATCTATTGGTGCAGGCTGGAGTAGATACTCTTAAGATTGAAGGCCGAAAGAAAGATGCCCAATATGTGGCTTCGGTGGTGACCTTATACCGAAAAAAACTAGACGAGCTATTTGGCTATTCAACTCTTAGAAAAACGGCCCCCTCTGAGGCGTTTAAGTATTTTTCTGATACCAAAGAATCAGTGACAAGCGATCTTGCCTTGTCCTATCAACGTCGTCCAACCTCACTATTTTTAAAAACAAGATATCATGAAAATGTTATTGATTTAGATAATCCAACTCACCGTGGGATTGAAGTAGGTCGGATTTTGCAGGTTAAAAACCGGGAAATTAAGGTTAAGGCGCATGTTCCTTTAGAACGGTTTGATGGGTTAAGAATTATCAAAGATCAGCTAACCTATCATGCCTCACCCCAGCAGGAATCTGGTTCAAAAAAAGACCACGAGTCGATGAAGTCCCGGTATACGAACTCTGAGGCTGAATTCTCCCTTCGTGATTTTAAAGTGCAGGGTGTTAAAAGCTTTGTCGCTGGAGTTGGTGATGACGTTGTTTTTGAGCTGCCCCCAGAGCTTCCTCTGCCGAAGGCTGGGGATGTCCTCTTTAAAATTCGTTCAGCGGATCTTAAAAGGCGGATCACGGCCATAAGTAGTGCTCCGCACGACGCAAGAATCCGTAGTCTTCTCCCGATACATGTGGAGCTTGAGTCAATTGTTTGTGAGCAGGATCTTGTTATTACGGCGAGAGCACTTAAATTCGGTAAAATTCTGGCCTCAAGTCAAATTCAATTGGCCTTTGAGCCTATAAGATCTGGCGACCGTTTAGATAGCATCACCCAAGAACTTTTTGCTGTATTTGGTGATCAAGGATTCTATTCGAGGTCTTTTAAATTTTTAGGTGAAGCCCAAGCATTCATTCCTAAGTCAAAATTGAAATCTCTAAAGAAGAGCCTGGCAGATGGGATAGAGCTAGACTATAAAAACTTTATTAAGACCAGGATGGAAAAGGCTCTAGTATACCCGGTCAGAGATGACAGGAAGATTGTTGAAACTAAGAGAAGTCTCCGCGTAAAGCTTGATCGATTGAGTACGTTAAAAGCGGTAGTCGAGTGGCATAATTCAAGACCAGCCTCTCCGATCACGGAAGTCGTGTTCGAGCCAAAAAGATCACTCACATCTGGCTTAACTCCTGAGGATTTAGCTACTCAGCTCACAGCTATTTGCGCTAAAAGCGGTCTTAAACTGCGGTTGGCATTGCCAACTGTATTACGGGCGTGGGATGAACCCTTGACGAAGCAATACTTCAGACATGCTGCTAATCTTGGTGTTAGCGCATTTGAAGTAGGCAATCTTGGTGGTCTTGAAATCTTAAAGGGATGGGGAGTTGAAACGAATGATGTAGCGGCTGACTTTACTCTTTATACTTTGAATTCAAAAGCAATGCGTTTTTGGCAGGACCAAGGACTAAAACATATCTCCCTCAGTATAGAAGACGATAAAACCAATATTTCAAATATGGTAAATGCTCTTAACCGGGATGAGGTTTCTTCATTAAGCGTAATTCTATATAAAGATACTCCTTTATTTATTGCAGAGTCTTGTTCTCTCACCGCGTTACATAACGGCTGCCCAACCTCTAAGGTTTGTGGTTACCGGAGTTTAACTATTGAAAATGATAAAGGTGAGCGGTTCCATGTAGCCCATGAGTCTTGTAAGTCGATTGTGTACGGTGAAGATGCTTATGCCATCACTGCGCGACTTTCATACCTAGCGAGTCTTGGGATTCACGATTTTAGGATTGATTTTTTAACCCGTGAGTATAGCGATGCCCGCGTCATGCAAGTTTTAGAAAGCGCAACAAATGGTATGCCGTTATCTGGTACATTTGAGGCGAATTTTTCACGGGAACTTCTGTAGGGCGATTTGTGAAATCGCTTGGAAGCGGAATTGCGATAGGTTTGTGGCGTCTTCTAATAATTCACAAATAGATATTTACCATCTCAGGTTTCTTATTCGATTTCTAGAGGATGTTTTAGAATTTAGTGCCTTGCAAGCCACGATACCGAGAAAAAATGGTGCTTAAAACTCCTGCATACAGGTGTAAAAAACGCTTTTGAACAGCTGCATGTTGAAAATTCGGCACGTCAGGCGCAACTTCGCAGAATGACTATTGAACGAGATATCTTAAAAAAGATTATGGCGAATGTACTGGAAGTCCCGAAGTAAGGTCCGTCTTTTATCACAAAATGTCAGATCTGTCAGAGTGATCTAAGAAAGATCGGGGCGGAGGTTGATGGTGCTGGAGTTCGGTGAATGGCCTGAGTATGAGAGTCTTGCCGATTAGAGGTAGATCCTTTAGGCCTAGGCTTGGGTCTGCTTTTGCCCGAATCACGGAAAATCTCTTAAAAAAGTGAGCGGCCTAGAAGATCCACCGTCAGATGGGTTGCTAAGCAGAATGACGAGCTTTGGGTGCTCAAAGAGTGTTGTTGTTAAACTGCGATACACGGTAGAAATGTCGCTTATACTTGCTTAAACGTCCTAAACATAAATTTTGTTTTTACTCCTCGCACCTTCTGATAACATATAAGCTATATAGATCGCTCAACGGGAGAATTTTGAAAAATGGCCAGACCAAAATCAAATAAAATATCAGTGATTCGCTTTGTCTTTTTTGTAGCCAGTTTTGGAGGCTCACTCTATTGGGGCTGTGGATCCAATATAGACACTCTTCGCGTTAAAGACCCCGACTCAACGACCGGATCAACGACAGACTCAACGACCGGATCAACGACAGACTCAACGACCGGATCAACGACAGACTCAACGACCGGA
>JACCDO012355395.1_pt1 | contig 13788 bp, 4 predicted proteins | sample 7446101 | NCBI WGS metagenome assembly JACCDO01 (sample SAMN15323440, study PRJNA562643) | freshwater metagenome | isolation source: river surface water | place: USA:Blue River Watershed | collected 2017-08-16
GGCGATTTGCTTGATTTGACTGCCGATGTTGCGAAAGAAACTGATTGAGTACTCGCTTGTGAGTTGTATATTAGGTTCTGTAAAGCATATCTGTCATCTTCGTCCTCGTCGTCCTCAACGCCTGGCATCACTCCAGTTGGCGTACGCTACTTAGATGAAGGGGAGCACCTTTTTTTTCAATTTTCTCTTTCAAACTAGACTTTTGGGTGTGGACAGTCAAGGAAAGTAGAAGAGAGATGGAGGGGAGAAGGAAGGGAGAAGGAAGAGAGGCAGGCAGGCGGGCGGGCAGGTGAGTTAGAATATTTATCTTAAATCTAGAACAACGTGTCAAAATGAATACCTAAAAGGCGACGTCTTTGAATCTATAAATCGCCGGTATGATAGCTGATATCATCCACTGGGTGGCGGTAAAGCCCTTGTTTTAATCTCTTTTGGTCGATGTAGTGTCCGATGAATCCGATGGTGCGCCCGGTGACGAACAAGCCGTTGAGGCATCCATTCTCGATCAACTCGTTGGCTTCATTGAACTCGAAGGCACCGCAATCACGTAACAAATCAACGAAGCAAGCAGCAATGCAACCATCTACATTGAGTATAAGTGTTCCCTTCTTCTTGGTGGTTATTTGCTCTACCTCCAAGGCGAAGTCTAGCACGGGAGTGCGTGGGAAGTGTGTCTTGGCGTAGTCTTTCACTAACTTCACACGCATATCAGGATTCTGTAAGGTTCTGATCTTGTGACCAATACCCATGATAAGTTGGTTCTTCTTGCGCATGTCATTGACAAACTCTTGTGCGCTTTGACCTGCATCAACTGCTTTCATGAACATGGAAGCGGCGTCATCTAGTGCACCACCAAATCTTGGACCAATAGTCAAGAGACCTGATGCTAAGGATGAAACCAAGTCTTTGCCAGCTCTCGCGGCAACAATTGTGTTGTGAGCACCAGACACAGCAGGACCGTGATCAGCAGATACCATTAAAACCATCTCAATAAATTTAGTAGCATATGGAGGTAAGCGACGACGGAACCAAAGTAAAGAAAGCACACCACCAACACCGATGTCCTCACCGATCGCCTCGGAGATAGGTAAGCCAGCGTAGGTTAGCTCGTCACCACGGTCATCAGAGATGGAGGAGATAAAGTTGGCAGGCTTGCGTATAAGACCTAATCTCTTGGCCCAGGAGTAATCCATAGGGATTTTAGGGACAGGTGGCTCTGCACGCACGACGATGGTACCTTTCGCAACAAGATCACTGTATACTTCGAAGATTTTATCGCCAATTGCATCAAAACTCTTAGGAACATGTGCACCAGATGATGCTAAAGCAGAGTTCTTTGCTGCGGCAGTCTCTAAGTCGCCTCTTGCAGATGCACCAGCATGGCCAAACTGTACTTCGTAAGGGAAAATGGATGCACATGTGCCCATGACCCACGCTACTAATGGCTTGGTGATGCGACCACTCTTGATAGCCTCGCAAACCGCGTACTCATCAATACCACCGACTTCACCTAATAGAACCATCATCTTGACCTCAGGATTGTCGTTGTAACGAAGTAAATGGTCTAAGAAAAGTGAACCTGGGTAACGGTCACCACCAATAGCCACACCCTCGTACACTCCGTTCGAGTTACGGGCAACAATGTTGTTTAACTCGTTGGACATACCACCAGACTTGGAAACATATGCAACAGAACCAGCGCGGTATAGCTTGGACATGATGATGTTGTCCAACATACCACCGGTGTTACCGATGCGGAAGCATCCAGGCTTGATGCCACCAACGGTCGCAGGACCGATGATACCAACCTGCTTACTAGCTGCGTCTTTAATAATTTTTCTTGTTTGACTTTCAGGGACTCCTTCTGCAATAATTGCAATAGTTTTGATTTGATGAGAGAATCGAAGGGTGTCTTGCACTGTCTCGTAGACGGAGCGGAAGGACGCGAAGTTGATCAATATCGAGGTCTCAGGGTGCTTGTTCACCGCCTCTTCGATGGTGGTGTAGACGGGAATGAGGGTCTCGTCAGTACCCCAGTATAATTTCGAGTAATGATTACCGGAGAAAGGGAAGACCATGCATGCAACTGATGGCTTGGCACGTTTGCACATGAAGTCGAAGTCCAACATACCTTGCACAGCAACCAGTTGTAGACCATAGACGATGGATCTAGTTTCTGGTGTTGCATCAGCAACGGTGTGATCGTTACTACTGGATGAAGCAGCAACAGGTGCAACTTTTTCATTCTTTAAAGCTTCTTCTTCTTCAGGAGTTAATGGCTTAGTGGCAGCCGCCATGTTGCGGTTGTCTTGTGCAGCATCAAATTCTGGGAAATCGTCTTTGTTGCGAAGTCCTAATGCCAAAGGAACCACGGCAGTGATGTGAGTCTCTGGACCATACAACTTGATGTTCAAGCCTAGCTGGTCCGAGGTAATACGCATGTTCTTCAAGCCTTCTTGGTAGTTAGGACCTGCTCTGCGGACCCAAATATCAACTTTAGAAGCAATTAACTCATCGCGATAACGTTTCATTGCTTTTTGAATACCGGTGAAGGTAGCGGCAACATCAGTGAAGTTGGCAATGCCACCACCAATAATCAAGATCTTTCCTCTTGGATCTGGGTGGCGGCACATCAACGAGAAGATGGTGGACGCGTAGTCGTAGGTCTCTTGGGTAGTTGGAGCACCAGAATACTCACCGTAGTTAGCTAATTCAGCACCAAAACCTAAGTCAGCAATAGTATCAGCATACACAACGGATGCACCACCGCCAGCAACCATGGTCCAGACTCTGCCGTATTGGTTCAAGATGGTAAGCTTCAAGGACGATCCCGAGGATTGATCAAGCTTCTTGATGAAAGCTTCTTCAGGAAATTCAGCGCGACCGAATGGTGCAGGGAAATCAATGTGTCCCCATTGAGCAGAATTTAAGAAGTGTGCAGTTTCATCAATCTTTGCTGCCATATCTAATGGAGTAATACGTCCGTCGTCGGTCATTACTAATGGGTTGATTTCCATGTAAACAAAGTTTAAGTCACGGAATAACTTCAATAATGCAACAATGAATCCAGCTAAGTAAGTCTTTCTTGCTTGTGGGATTTGAGTTAATAATTGATTAGTTACGGCATCAATTGAGGTTTCTTCGCCTAACTTGATTGATAATCGAACACCTTTGGCATCAACATCACCGACATCAACACCACCTTCGTGATAGAATAAAATTTCATCGTTATTACGGAATGATTGAATGCAGATATAATATTCATCAGATTGTTGATGAGGAACAAAAGGTTCGACGATAAAATGATCTAAAATACCAGAGACAATCTCAACTCTGCACTCTTTGTTCATTCTCTCTTTGATCCAGGCAACAACCTCATCCCAAGACTTGTTAATTGCTAATAAACCAGCCTTACCACGACGTTTAATCAATTGATCAGGCTTAACCACCAACTTGGTGGTAAGAACCCATGGGTTTTGCTCGGCAATTGATTGAAATGAATTCGCATCTGAAGGATTGATGGCTGAAGAGTCGATCAATAGGCATCTATCCTCAATGTCATATTTCACACTGTTAGAGTATGCTGCTAAGTGTTTGGACACTAATTTCTTTCCATTATATTCACGAACAGCCTTGGCACTCATGTCTACTTCGATTCGTTATATGATACCTTAGAGAATTCACACGCAAGAAGTCTCGCTCAATATCCACCACTAGGTGAGTCACGTCATCCATAATTTTTTGGGACCGGGTCTGTCGAGAGGAACCACGAGGCCTGTTGTAACCGGATAAGGGAAAACTTAGCTTGTTTAGAGCCAGGATCCCGCCGACGTGGCCTTGCTGGTGCTGACGTTTTACGCATCTGACGTCTTTTCTATCTATATTGCTCCGAGGATTGAGGGCTTGGGCCGGGCCGATGGTCCGCCGGTATGAATGAGTGACTCAGGAGTGAGTGAGTGAATGAATGAGTGAGTGAGTGAGTTAGTAAGTGAGTGAGTAAGTGAGTAAGTGAGTGAGTTAGTGAACGACTCAATTATTTTACAACAAAACTTACAATATATACACGCGTTTGGCACCGGCGACAGCCTGCAGCATCTCCGAGTCCTGCTCGGCGTTTAAGCTGCTGAGTATGTCCTTGATTTCTCGATCAAAATTATTGCGGTAAACCTCGAGATTGCACGCCAAGAGTCGGCTCAAGGAGTTCAGCGCGGTAACGCGGATTTTGGTATATTTTTTGTCATTTATTCCTGTCGAAATTGTGTTGATTGTTACTCGAATCTTGGCAAGGTCGGTCTCGCGCAGCACGAGCTCGGTCTGCAGCTCGTACAAGGCTTTTTTGATGGACCAAACCTCTGTGAGAAGCGCGGTTTGCACCCAATGAAGTAATTTCTCGCGTGTCTCGGTTGCGACCTTATCGCTGTCCCAGCAAGCCACCATGATCTCTAGAAATTTGAGTCTGAATGCGGCAGTTTTCTGCTTTTCTACACTTGTTTCTTCGGGTAATGCCGGTCTGACGTCTGTTACGGTAGTGTGTGACAGCTTTTGGGACTTGGCCGGCGTCGGTAAATTGCCGTATCTATTTCCGAACATTGATTGAATAGACGCCGCGTGCCTTGAGCTGGAGCTCGAGATGGAAGGAGCTTGCACAGGCACCTTCACATTGGTCTCACTTAGAGGTTGTGCATCAAACCGTACACCAGCGAGGTGCAACAGGGTCTGGATATGATCACTTAACAGGCTAGGGATCCGCTGCCCTAACACTTTCCATGGCAATAATGCTAACGACTTCGCCACGTTGAACTGGTACGTATCTTCATACCGGTTGCTTTCATCCAGCAGCAGCTGAATCAAGCCTTTCATCGATAGTTTCCAATAGACCGTTGCTGCTTGCAGCGCTGGCACTGACTGGCTCGCAGCACTCGTCAAGTCTTGGAGCGCAACTGATCTAGTGAAGGCAACATGGGTGTTTTGATTGGATTTGTTGTCCACGAGACCGGTCTGGATGATCGTGTCCCCGGAGTCACCATAGCCTACAGCTTGCAAGTACCACTGATCGGTGTCTGCATCGCTACTACTTGCTTCACTTGTAATAAACTTATTAACTATGCATATAAGTGCCTCACATACGTCGTCTTGCCCACTCCATCTTTGACGTTTCAGCAACACAAGAAACAACTCAGTGATGTAGCCGACGCAGTAATACAAGCGGCTCGCCGAGAGTAGCGGTACTATGTCCTTCACTATCAGCACGCCTTGGTGCTTGCGCTTCCATGAGTTGTCAGTGAGCAGATTAACAACTTGATCAGAAAATAGCGATTGATAGAGTCTGTTTACGGCGGAGATTTTGTTACCCGCGCCAGAGTAAGAGAGGGTAACGGACCAAATATCCGTGAATATGCGCTTGCTTTCGGCGTCGTCGTCAAACATACCCACGTACACAATGGACAAGAGGTCGGTCCACACACCCACGTCGTCTATTCTCTCACCATTTCTTGTGATAATCTGAGCGATTATTGATGCAATGAACACGCTTTGGTTGTCGTCGTCACGGCCGAGGAGGTAGTACGAGGCGACCAGTTGACGGACGGCGGATGTTATTGTCTCCATGCATACCACCTTACCAAGCACCACTACCCCCTTAAGTAGCGCATCTTTGAGGGAGCCAGCTATTCTACTACTAGCAAGGAGTAACGATGAGATGATGCTGCGATATGGCTTGTCACTCAGTGCTTTGAGGTGGCTAGGGTACAACTCTACCAAGTAACACAACGAGTTTATTGCTGCTACTCGCGTTGGCAACCCCACACCAATCGTCAAGTGTTCACATAGATAGCTTATGGTTAAAGGAATTAAGTCGACAGTCAGCGCATGCAAGCACAGATCCAGCGACTCTTGCAACGGCGATTTCTGTGCTAAAGATAAGCGTAAATTCTCTAATTCTTTGTCTGAAATATCCAACCGCACGGTGTGGAAGGACATGTATTGCAACGTCTTCGGCTCGAGGGCACTCATTCCCTCGGTGGTGACAGATATGAGTCGGGGCAGCCAGCCTTTCAACGAGCTCTGCGCGCTTTTAATAATCTCACGCAAGACACCGAAAGAGAATCCTTTCCCTTCAGCACTCGTGGACAGGATACCTTTGTCGATTAATATAGGTAAAATTGAGGCAACGGTTACATCTATCGGCTCTACTAGCAAGTCCGCGCCTTTGGAGCAGTCGCAAGCGCGTATCAAGTGATCAGCTAATGTCTTCATAAAGCCTAGCGCGGTGGCTCGCACGCTATCTCTGATGTCGTCTAATACACGCAGTCCGTTTACAAAGAGCACCTCTGCGTATGGCTTCAACACCATCCAATTAAAGAATGGGTGATGCAGGTAGTCGTCTAACGCATGACACGCTGCTTGTCGGTCCTTCCACGACATGCTAACGAGGCTCAGACTCAGGGTGTTGATGATGCTCTTATGTAGCGTCTGAAGCATCGCTCTGTTGCTGTCGGTGACTATTGTCTTGTACACGGACTTCATCACCTCGCGGATACTTGTAATTGGGTTGAACTTAGCTAGGTATAAACTTGGTAAAATCTTGGAAATATTTTCGTTGCTGATGGTTGGCGCTGCCGGCTTGTACCTGTTGTAGTAGACTTCGGTGTCACTGCCCGGGACGCCGTACTCGATGTCTCTCTTGATAAGCGTCAGTACTGTGAATACAACAGAGGGATCGCCGGTGGACTTGGCCACTTTACAGGCGATGGTATACACTCCGTAGTCGCCCTTATCACTGCTATCACTTGAGGTGGAATTGGTGCCTTGGTTAGGTGATATGCCTAATTCAGCAGCGGCACGTTGCGCAGCTAATAGTAACGCATCGGGATTAGCACCAGTAGTGCCACCATTGCCTGCAACTGTAGCACCAGTATTATTAGCTACACGCTCGACAGCGCGCGCAAAGTCGCCCTCTCTGCTAGTAGTAGTATGCTCGCCAGCGACAGCGTATCCCGCGGGTTGCAAACCTTTCTTCTCTCTGGACAGTGCATTGATAATCTCTGTTGCAATTATTGTCGCTATTGATTTGCCGTTACTAGTCATTGCAGCATCGTTAGTACAGCCAGTATTGTAGAGATAAACGAACCCAGTGCAACAGATATCTTGAGTGAAACTATCTGCCACCTTCATGATATGCAACAGCAACTCCGTCCACAGCACCAACGTGCCGCTGGGGATATCCCTGCCCACGTGCTTCAGTAACACAGTGAATATCACGGCAATATTCCTGTAAACTAGTTCCACGTGGATGCGATTTACAGGCACTTCAGAGTCTGCGCTGCAAATTCCTCGGATGAAGTCATTGCAGTGCGCCGCAATTAGGTTGAATCTGGAGACATCGAGCGCACCTCCCGGCTGGATGCAGAGTCTTACCAACCCTTCCGCGCATCCAAATACATCCGATATTGAGGCTAGCGGGACGAAGGTGGTGAGAGGCGGGAAGTAGACGGTCCATAACAGGTCCCACACCTCTTGCTCGAGGCTAGTGATACTAGTCGCTACTCGGTGGAAGCAGCACCTAGTTAGCGCGTCTATTGACGCGATGCGCACATTCTTGTTATTGCCGTACGTCACGAGCGCCTTCAGAGTTGAGAGCACCAAGTCGCTATTCAAACACTGCAAGCACAAACGGCTAGCTAATATGCCGACGCACGATATAGCCGTTGTACCTAATTCTTCCACATAAATATTAGATTTTGCAGGAACAGCCGTGATGACGGCGCTAAACAAGGGGAAGATATCGCGGAGCAAAGACTCCCGCAACTTGTCGTCGTACGCGATGCACTCGATGATGCTTGTGATGGCAACTAGCGCGGCTTGACCGGTCGTGGTCTCTCCTGCAACCTGGCTATTGCTCGTCGAGTGCTCAACTACTGTCTTCACTTTGGCCTTCAATATGCGCAGGACTAAGTTGTTGATGTAGCTCTCATCCCTGTCTAATGTGCTGAAGATAGCCATGGCTTGACCTAGTTGATAGCGCGCATCGTGCCCCTTTGCGACACCTGCGAATTGCAACAGCAAAGTGACGTAGTAATGCTTCATTGATCCTACTTGTGACTTGGTGGTGGTGTTTGCTGTGTTCAGTACTAGCAACGAGTCCCGAATAAAGCCCACGACGCACTCCACGATCTTACTGTCGCCATCTGCAATGAGTGGGTCGTAGTTGAGTGCTTGCATGCGCTGCAGCGCACTCAACACAATGCCTTCTATATCCGGGAAGGCGCCGATGGCATCCTTGTGTATCAATGCTGGCCAACTATCTGCGACTAGAAATGCTAGGTTATCCGATGAGTAGCTGTACTGCATGTCCAGGATAGTGCGCAGCCCGACAGATAAGCATTTTAGTAGCTCGGAGACCGTGATCATTTCGAACTTGTTATGTGGCTCGAGGTGGCAGATGTAGGTCAACGCCGTCACCATGACATGGCTGTACTCAGCACTATGCGCTGGATCCGGCTTGACTAACAGATACTCTTCCAGTAACTTGTATTGATTTTTTACCTTTTGGCGCACTAAGTCATAAGTATCGTGTGTCAGCAGCACTAACGTGTCATACAACGTGCCATCCCGCCACGTGTACAGCGCCAGTATCCACTGCAAAGACAGCAGACGAACCCGGTCGATAGGCGATGCTCGGTTCCTCCTCAATGTGTCATACAAAGCTTGATTAGTGAGCGCTCGATTCGAGTCGAACCAAAGACGAAGACTGTGTAACGCAGTGAACAACTTGGTGGCGAGAATATCTTTCTCAAAATCTAGAAGCCCAAAGAAAATATTGATAATTTCAGTATCAAACGCAGCGATAGCGTTGTACTTCTGCGCGATCTTGTCAACTAGCGAATAGCAATGCTCGCGCACCGCCGCGTGGTCACTTGTGCTGCCCTCGAGGACATAGTTCGTGACGGATTTCAAAGATGTTTTGACTGTTGTAAAAATTGATTGTAACTTCTCTAGATGCTCTTCCACCACGACAGCGGTGTGTGAAAGCACCTTCTCAACTAGCTTGTCGAGCAAGCTGTATAAGTAGCCTTGGTACCTTACGTCGGTGTCCGCGTGGTTGATGTGCGGAAGCATTTTATTGATCATCTCAAACAGAAGTGAAGGTGTGGTGACGAAGTCAAGCGCGTCCTTCCTTATCCAATGCATGATACTACATCTGATTTCTTTGCGGATTGAAGTTCTATATGAGTGCGTGCATAACGGATGCGGGTTCTGGCTGTCAACAACGGTAATGTTGCACAAATTAAGTAAATAGAAAATAACTTCAATGGCATCATTAGCAACATGATACAGCTCCTTACTTCCATTTCTTCTATATGCTGCCTCCTCCGCTAAGTTTGAGTTGAGGTCATTCGATAGGATCATAGCTATGGCTACCGAGTAGCAGCAGGGAAGCCAGTTGTTGTTCAATGTCTCGAGCACCAAGCGCTTGAGTCGCACTATCTCATCCAAAGTTATTATATCCTTTTTACATGTTAATCTTAATATTCGATCGTTCGACAAACCAGCTTGTACAGATCCGGTCGAGTTCTTGGCGACTGCAACTTGAAGCAAGCAAATGTCAACTATTAAATCTCCAATTAAATGCTTTGAAGCTGACATGGGTGGTGTGTTTTTTGCATTCGCTATATGCCGAAATAGTTGCAAGGTATAATGACATAATGAGTTCGAAGGATGTGAAAAAACGGTATGATTTGCTAGTGTGTTCAGTATTATACTCACTCCATCATTGATATCACTTACAATTTCTGTGTACACTTGATCGTTTGTAGTGTTGGGACCATGGTCTAGCGCTTGAATGAGATAATCAAGAGCAGAATCAATAAATACTAATGCAAAGTTGGTTTTGAAGACGTCGTTCTTGTCTGCAGTTGGTGATACAAGCTGCAATAGGTCAGTTAAGCTCAAAATGCATCTCAAAAGCTTGATTCTCTTTAATGAAAGTGTTAAAATTTGTATTACTTTCGCCCGCAATGCATCATTCACAACCAATGGAATCAATTTTGGGAGTAACTTCTTAACTGTAGCTGCATAACTGACATCATTCGTGGACGCTAGCCTGTCTTCTATGCGACTTAGTGCTGACAATTCCTCTTCCATCTAAACTTTTTTGATTTTTCTTTTCTCGCTCTTTCGAAATCTCGAAAATCGGGTACCGGTGGATTATTTTGAGATCTTGATAACTGTATCTATGATATAGTGCGCAGTAGAAGTGTCACTTGCACAACAAAGGCGTTGGACATAAACTTACGTCAGCAGCATTTAACAGGGCAAAAGAACAGCGGTAACCGGCCGGAACCAGAAGAAGGAACCTTGAAGAAAGAAAGAAAAAGATAAAAACAAGAAACAAAGGCGCCATTTGATAGGAAGCCTTCCTTTTGTAGCTCGCCTTAGTCGGAAAAACTCGCGGGATGGCTAATCCGGTAGAGGATACGATAAATTACGATGCTCAGCGTATGATTGGACATGGTTCATTCGGTGCAGTTTTCCTAGGTAATAAACCATTCCTACTACTTCACTTCGTCCTTACTAATGCGATATTTATGTCTTATAGCTAAGATAGTTGAAACGGGCGAGGTTTGTGCGATTAAGAAGGTGTTACATGATAAACGATTCAAAAATAGAGAACTACAAATAATGCGGCAATTATCAGTGCAAAGGCATCCGTATATCCTACTATTGCGTCATCATTTCGTTTCTAAAGGCACTAAAAGTGACGATATTTATCTTAACTTAGTCTTAGATTTTATGCCTGAAACACTATATACAATTGTAAAACATTATCACAAGTCTAAGCAGCTGGTGCCAATACAATACACCAAAGTTTACATGTATCAACTTGGTCGTGCATTGGCGCACATTCATAATATGGGCATATGTCATCGTGACATCAAACCACAAAATTTATTAATTGATCCAATAAAAAATGTGTTAAAATTATGTGATTTTGGTTCAGCGAAGGTGTTGGTTCGAGGCGAGTTGAATGTAGCCTACATCTGCTCCAGGTACTACCGCGCCCCGGAGCTGATATTCGGCTCCGCCGACTACTCCACGACCATTGATATATGGTCTTACGGCTGCGTTGTATCGGAGCTACTACTAGGTTCACCCATTTTCCCCGGCGGTACAGGAGTTGATCAAATTGTAGAAATTGTGAAAATTCTTGGCACACCAACCAAAGATGAATTAAAGAGCATGAACCCTAATTACCAGGCATTCAAGTTCCCGAATATGAAGGCGCGGACGTGGTATGACGTATTCGGTCCCTCCACTCCGTCGGACGCGACAAACCTAGTCGATCGGTTGTTGCAGTATAACCCGATGAACAGGTTGTCGGGACTTGCTGTATGTAGCCATCCTTTCTTCGACGCATTGCGAGATCCTAAATTCACCATTGCACCGCATGTGGATGACGCAGCTGACGGTGTCGGAGTCCCTTTGGCGAAAGAAATGTTTACTTTTACACCCGAAGAGCAGGCTGAACCCTCGACTTCCGTGAAGGAAAAACTGAAACAAAATTTTTAACTTGTAATACATGTAAATAATGTCAATACTACAGTATAAACAGTCTCGTGGTGACACGATCGTACTAACGGCTCTATGGGGGCAACAGCGACGAGATCCTGCTGTGAAGCTCATTGATTTTCGCTTCAAAAATTGTCTCATCATTGAACGCGTCAGAAAAATCTATGAATAATTTCGTGCCTAATGTTGCACCTAGGTATCCCCTCCACTCCTTCGGGTTCCTCATCTCCGGCTCCATCACAACGGGGATCATGAACTGCGTTCCTTTCTGTTCGAATGCGTACTTGAATTCAAAGCGACAGTTGTCCCTGTCATCGGCTTGATTCACTTTCGTGCGATATGCATCGGTAACAAACACTACCACTACCGTGGAATTCTCGATCCCTTCGATCATCTGCTGCCTTGTGTCCCCATCCATTCTCTCTCCGTCAAACCAAGTAAGAATACCACGTTGTTGCAATGCTTCATTCATACGTTTCACTTTCAAGTGGTTTTCATTACCCACACCCCAGTTATGAGTCATGAAGCAATTCCAAGGCACGGTAGTAGGCGCGGTAGTAACTATACGACCTCCGCCTACCGCAGCTGCATCGTTATTCGAGAGCTTCCTGACTGGGTCATTCAATAATTCATTCAAGTAGTCTCCAATGCATTCAATATCCAAGGGTGACAGTTCACACGAGGTCTGATGAGTCTGCAGGATATGCAATAGCTTATTACGTTTCTGCAGCGATTCAAGCTTCTTGATCGTGTCGATGTGCTCGGTGCACACTAATTCCTTGGCCAAGACACTGGCTTTCAAGCTGCTTAAACCGCAGTGATCAACAAAGAATTTTTGCATTAACTCCACATGCGACTCTGTTGCTTTCTTGATGTCGGCGGAGTTGCGAGCTGGCGCCATATGGCGTCGATGTCGGCTGATGTACTCTTCTATTTCTCTCTTTTTATCTTCATTTTGTATGTAATCTAGTGGTTTTTTCAAGGAGTTATTCAAAATTGTGATATCACATTCACTATCTATTAAACGCTGTATCACGGCAACGTTGCCATCTACACAAGCTAGGTGCAGCGCCGTTTTGCCGACGTCATTCACCGAGTTCACTTCAAGGACACTTAGTGCTAACAAGAAGTCCACAATTGATTTATTACCTTTTTGTGCTGCGTAATGTAATGCATTATTTCCATTCTTATCAGTCGATTTTATATCAATACCCATGTCAAGTAGAAGCTGAATTAATGGAACGTTGCCATTCGGACCAGCTATAGCTAATAAGAGTCCATTTTGACCTTCATTATTGCAAAAAGCTATATCATTGTATCCTTTTGCGAATAATAGCTTGATGATATCAACTTGACCTTCTTGTGCTGCCAACAAAAAGGCATTAAACCCGGATTTATTTGTTTTAAAAATGCTAACTTTTTTCTCTACTAATATTTCCATAATTTTAGTATGTCCAAATTGGCAAGCAAACAAGAATGAGTTATTACCATCATCATCCTCATCATTTATGTCGCAGTAATTTTCCATGAGATACATGAATATATCAGTATTCCCATTTTTTGCTGCTAATAAGAGCCCGTTCCATCCTAAAGCGTCTTTAATGTCTTTGATTTTACTAACTTCACTAGGTTTCACACTTTTTATATACTTTTTCACCACATTAATATCACCATTACGGCAACCATTTAAGTAGTTCACACTGGAAGCAAAGCGATTTCCCATCTAAGCGCTGCAACCGTAAAGAGTCTAGATGTTAGGAGCAGGCTAATTCTCCCTCTTACAGGGTCTAGCTGGCAGATGGCTTTCTTTTTCGAACGATTCCTCGCGTTCGATAGATCATAGAGTTCCTCGCATACCGGTATCCGCTAGGAAGTGAATTAGGACGCGATGCATTGTTGAGGACTACTTCCCGCCTCTTTACTCTCGTTTTGACTTATTCTTGATGGCATTACTCATAAATAATCTGCAAAATTTGAACTTATAGTTCAACTTACCTTGACCGGTACCTCGCCAAACTCCTGGAGGTGATCGATCGCTGGAGACTCAAGTAGAGAAGGTCTATAACAAAGTTTTGACGCCCGTATCTGTTGGTAGATATGCTGAAGCTGCTCACTTATAACCTAGGACTCTTGGATGTGACTGTGATGGGAGTCGTGGTGTTCTCTAATCCTGAATACTCTCGCTCTCGACTGCCTTATGCGATAGATTCCTTGAGTAAA
>JACCDO010491018.1_pt1 | contig 13787 bp, 12 predicted proteins | sample 7446101 | NCBI WGS metagenome assembly JACCDO01 (sample SAMN15323440, study PRJNA562643) | freshwater metagenome | isolation source: river surface water | place: USA:Blue River Watershed | collected 2017-08-16
AAGGTTCGTTCATCATGCATATATCTTTTTATATTCTCATATACATCGAAAATATTTGTATTCGTCGTAATACTACATACTCCTAATCCCGCGGCTTCAATTTTATGTATTTTCATTCCTTCGGGGACTTTACCTTCAATTATTTTGACTTCTTCTACTTTATCAACAATTCCTGTACCCGTTGTCTCTTGTATCATTCTATAATTACCATGTGTAGTTATTAATACAACTGGCAATATTTTTTTATGACTAGGGGGTGATCTGAATATTGATTTAAATAGATCCATTAAATTAATTATCTCTTATATTATCATACTAAAAAATAATTATACAAAACTGATTTTCATATTGTTATTGTTATTGTTACATCCTCTAAAAATAAGCAACCGATTGAAATAACCACGGTAATGCCGCAGCAGCGTTGGGGTTTACCAAAGTGAGCGCACCTAAAACATAATATGCTCCAAGCGCCATGTGATCCTTGTCTTGCGCACTTTTCACAAGTCGCTCCATATAATAAAGCGCCATTTTTTGTAATTTGGTTAAATTGTTTTCATTCATAAATGAATTCAAATTCAATGTGACAAAGGGATTACCTCCTGGCGGATAAATCAGGCGTTTTACCTCACTTGGTAATTGTGCTCTATAATTCCATATATCTACTAATTCTCGCATAAATTTTATGATTTGTGGTTTGATCAAAGAGAGAAACCATTCAGGGTTACTATAATTACCTAAAGAATCAATAAACTGAAATAGATCCAGTATTTTTAATTCGACACTTTTTGTATCCGATAAATCATCGCAAACATCTTTAATATCCACCTCAATAGGTATTTTCAATATTTTACTTGTACGGATCAAAGATTTAAAATCATTAATCACACTAGTAGGTATAACATTTCTATTGTATGGATTTTGTATGGCTTTTCCTGATTTTAAAATCAAGTTATAGAGAGAAATAATATCAAAGCCATATATAAACCCATCCGTGTCTTTAAAACTAAAAAATTGGGTTGCCTCCATGTCTTTCATTTCCTCCATGGTTAAAAAATCACTCTGGTTTGTACATAAATCACGCTTTAAAAATGCTGGACCATGTAATAGATTGTATTTTCTTTGTACATTTCCCCTAAATATCTTTTGGATTTTTACAATAATCGATGATAATTTTAAAAAAACATAGAGACGATTTACCAATTCGTTTTTATTCCCCGAAATTTTCATTTTGTAATGTTTGGCAATCGTTTTCAACTGTTGTAAATTATAATTATTGCGTAATAAAATATCATATGACTTGGTCGTTGGTATAATGACGTTTTCATCAGAAACTTTTCCAGTTTTCTTTATTTGTGGCATGGTTTTTTCACAGTTTGTGTAAATATAATCAATGTATTCATCAATGTTTTGATGATGGGTATTTTTTTTTGTTTTACTATTTTCTTGTAATATATTATTTTTTGTATTTATTGTATTCATTATAATACTATATATACTCATAATAAAATCTTTTTGAGTTATTTTTATTAAATAATAATTATTTCATTTGTAACCACTAGGTTTATGATGGATCAAAAACAAAAACAAAAATAAAAAACAAAAACAAAAAACAAAAAATAAATCAATTGATTTTTATAATTAAAAAAAAAATTGATTCTAAAAAATATACATAGTGAATATTACATATACAACACAGACATGGCAGACACAATCGTAGACGGAACCTTATTCAACGCAGAAACCATTCGTTATACCTCACCAAAAGCTGGTGGTTCAGGTGGAAAAAGTGTGAATATATTAAACAAGGCAACAAATACTGGTCTTCGTTTATCCACTCCATTAATGTTAACATGGGGTGCTGCGGATTATGTAGACGCATCCACAGGTAAAGGCAACGGTAAATATGAAATGTCATTGGTATTTCCTAATGACGAGTATAAGGATGATGATACTACATCATTCTTAACCAATATGCAGAACTTGGAAAAGAAAATCAAAGCAGATGCTCTTTCCAATTCCAAAGAATGGTTTGGTAAAATTCACAAGAATGCTGAGGTTGTTGATGCTTTATACAGTCCAATGTTGAAATATACCAAGGACAAGAATACTGGTGAGGCAGATATGAGCAAGTCACCTTTATTAAAAGTGAAAATACCATTATGGGATGGCGTTTGGAAATGTGAGGTTTATGATGAGGACGGTGCTAAATTATTTCCAAATCCATCAAATCCAACCGTTTCGCCTCTTGATTTAATTCAAAAGGGATCTCAAGTTGCGGTTATCATGCAGTGTGGTGGTTTATGGTTTGCCAATGGTAAGTTTGGTATCACTTGGAAATTAGTACAAGCAATGGTACAAAAACCAAAGACATCACTTGTCGGTCATTGTTTCATCAAGTTAAAGTCAACAGATAAGGAAAAGTTAAAGAAAGCACCAGCACCAATTGAAGAGGCTGATGTTGATTTCCCTGAACCAACAAATACAGCTGTAGAGGAATCTGATGAGGAATCCGAAGATGACGAAGAACCAGAACCAGCACCAGTTGTTGTGAAGGTTGAAGCACCTGTAGCAGTTAAAGAAGAGCCTAAGAAAGTAGTAAAGAAAGTAGTAAAGAAAAAGACTGACGCATAAATCCAAAAACAAAGAAAAATATAGTAGCCAAAAACAAAGAAAAATATAGAGTCAAAATAAAGACAAAAATATAGACAATAATCTAACGAATTTATTATTATTATTATGAATTATGTAATTAAATAACCCTTTTTTCATTGTTATTTTTATTATTGTAATAAGTGCCAAATAATATATCAAATATGGGTATCGATAAACAAAAATTATAAACAAATTTTTTATGGTGTATATGATGATGTTCGCCTAATATTTTTGAATGTGTTAGATATGAATACGTTAAATAATAATACAAGGTTAGTATATGCTCAAACATGTTTACTTTTACAATCATTAATGGGACTCCCAGTGATAAAATCAAAAACTGATAATCGTACAAGTTGATGTAAAATGTATCAAATGGATATACGTCTAATGATAAATGATGTTCCGCATGTATATATTTGTAAAGAGGATTTTTATGTATCCAAACATGATAAGTATAGTAAAATAATTCAACACATAATATATATATAAATATATTTGCGGTCGAATGTATGAGTGAATGGGGTTGTTGATCTAGACGCGGATATAATATATTTGTTGTTAAAAAAACAGTTTCGCTTGTTATAATGAATAAATTTGTGACCATTGTTTTTGAACGATTATATATTTTTTCAACACTATATTCGGGATTTATAAATGGATAATTATAAAATTTACATGTCGCGTAAGATGTAAATGTTGACATAAATAAAACACTACCCAATATTTGTATTGAACTATACAAGTCAAACATTTGTTTTTATTATTTTACTATAATATTTATTTTTATTTTATCTAAAACTAATTTTAATTTTATATAAAATTTATTCTCACCACAACATCTCCTTTTTTTTTAATATTATACATGTCATGTTCATCTATTTGTGATATCCCGTTATTTTTGAAAACATAATTCTGATTTTGTTTACAATACAACTCATCATTCGGTATTTCATACCTTTTTTTACCCACCAAAATAGTTGTTGTTTTTTCTTTGAGGAGAGAAAGTCCGAATTTTACATTTACATTTATATATAAATGATTGTTTTCATCTATACTTATATGTTCTGGTAATTCGGGTATACACTTTACAATTATTTCTTTGACATCACATGTAACCGCATCATCAGTATCCGCGTCAAAATAAACCTCTCCATGCCATAGCGGAACAAAATATAATTTATTATTGTATTCCAGTTTGTATACATTGTTTTCAAACAAATCGTCAATACTTGGATTTAATGTAAAGATTTGTATATCCTTAAATTTTTCGAGGATAATTTCTCTCACAGTGTTTAAAATAGAATCATTTAAATGAAATAAATCTTTGTATTTGATAATGAAATTATATACATATAATGATGTTTCTCTATCCATTTTATCAAACATTTTGAGAGAAATATCTTTACATCCGCTAACTATATCCCGTATGATTGATTGTACTGCTTCACTATATTGCCCAGTTATAATATTTTGTAAAAACATATTCAAGAAAAAAGAATACCCATTATTGCTTCCACTAGGGTTGTTAAAAATGGGTTCTTCTGTACCAGGTTCATTATGATTCATGTAACCTAATTCTTTCTTTAATAATTCATAAGCCTCCCCTAATTTTTGAAACTTTTCTTTAGCCTCTATACTATTCCCATTTTTATCTGGATGATGAATTAATGCCAATTTATGATATTTCTTTTTCAGTGTATCGAGAGAAAGATTACTAAATCCGTTGTCTATTTTCATAATTTGTAAGGCTTCTTGTAAATTCATTATAATAAGAATATTATGGTAACTACTATAATGAATAATATAACAAATATTTAAGTTATTATTCGTGGTTTATTATGCTTGACAAATAGAGAATATAATTTTCTATATGATAAATGGGTCTGTAATTATTGTTATAATATTGGAAAAAAGTATATGTTTTAATTAATACATCAGATAGTTTTTCTTGTTTTATTTTTTTATGACTTACCAATATATCTACTATATACCATATACATTCACCAATATCCAAATTGTAAATAAACATGTCATAAAGTAAATCACGTAGTTTTAAAAATTTACAACTTTCTATATCAATAATTACATTGATAATTTTATTACATATTAATTTATACGGTTGCATCAATAATTGATTCACCTCTGAATTTACATTTTTTATATTGGATATTTGATTTAATGGAGTATATATTTTTTTATTCAGACACTTTTCATAATTTGTTTTTGTTGGACGTGGGATACTTATGATTTCGCAACAATTCAAAATATTATCCGGTATAAAACTAATTTGTTCAGTAATAATAATAAATTTTAAATCTATAGACGACGCATTATTTTGCTGCATATAACTATAAAAATTTTCAAGCAATTCACTATGGATATCCTGGAAATTTTTACATACAATAATTCCATTTTTATTTGTTTTTGCTGAAATAATATCAATAATTTGTACATATATTTCATGCCATAATAATTTTGAATTACAACCCAACAACGATAAATCTACTTCATAATGTATATCACTTATTTTCAAATAATACTGAACTTTATTGTACAAAATACTTATTTTTTTTTCGTATTTCAATTCAGATGGACTGTATTTTTTAATAGATTTCAAAACGATTGAATATTTACCAACCCCACTTGAACCATAATAAATCATGTTTTTTAAATTTTTGAATTCATTTGGTATTTTTTTAAGTATTTTTTCAGTCGCAGGATGTAAATTTTGTTTTTCACACGAAATTACATATTCTTCAAAATGGCTTTCATGAAATTTCATAGATTCTATTATATGTATTGGATTATTCTTTATTTATTTTTATAACTAATTAAACAATTACACTTACATATTTTTATTTACTTGAATATAGTTTGATTATTCAACAAATAATCAAACTTAAAAACAAAACGATTATTTATAGTAAGGTTCTATAATCATGAATATAGCATTAAACATAAATCAATTTGAAACGAACAATATATATTTTTGTGATCCAATTAAAAATAATGTAGTAAATGATGGTCTTTTTATAAGAATAATATACTCTACAGATTATTTCGTTACAAATGGTATTAATTTATTTGTACAATTACATGATTTAACCATTGAAAAATTTTATAATAAATATAAATGTTCTTTTAATTTATTTAACAATAAAAATATTATTGAAAATATCCAACAAATTGAAGAAAATATTCTTAAAAATATAAATATTAAAAATAAAATTATCCAAAAAACATTGGGCGAACAATTACGAATTGGAAATATTAAAATATTTTCTGAAAATATAGATATAACAAATAATTATTTATTAGTATTGAAAATATCAGGTATTTGGGAAACCGATACGCACATTGGTCTGACTTTTAAGTTTTCTAAAATTAATCAGTGTTAGAATATAATGTTATTATTACATAATCATATTTCTAAACCCATCTGTTGTAAAATATGTCAAAGTTGTATACATGATGATTAAAAATAAAGAATTAAATATTCCGAATATATAAATTAAATAATCAGATTTTTTCTTGTCGCTTGGTTTAGAATAGTAATAAAGAATACTTGCTACTTGAAATATTGTGAAAATAATGAACCAGTTTTTAAAAAGTTTAAAACTATCGCTTACCTTATCTGTTGATATTTTAGTAAAATACGTACCAATTATATATATACAAATAATAATGGAACTTATAACTAATAAGTAAGGCATCACATCTAAGATTAATTCAAATATATTTTTTACATTATATATATCATTTATTCTTAAATTACAGTACATTAAAAGACCAACTAAAATAAAACCTAATCCAATTTCTAGTCCGGTGAGTGTATTTGGATTATTAGAACCAATCATCATTGTTATTAAAGTGATAATAATTCCAGTGATTATAATGATATCAAACATTGTCTTATATAATTATAATATTTTAATTTTAGAATTATGGTATTTTATTTTTCAAGACATCTATTTGTTCTTGAAGATCCTTAATTTTTAATAGTAATATGGGTATTAATTCCACGTAATTTATTGTTTTAGATCCCTTATCATTATAAACTAAATCAGGGTATACTTGTTCCATTTCTTGAGCAATTAAACCGTAATGTATTTTTTTATCCTTTTTATCTTTTTTATATGTATACGATTTCGGTTTTAAATCCATAATTTTATTTACATCAATCGTTAACCCTAAATCTGTTATATTTTCTTTAAGTGCTATATCAGATGGCGCCGTTACAGTTCCTACTAAATTTCCATATATTGTTCCGTCTACATATAAATTTTGTGATATATATATACTATAACTAGAAGGAGATGGAGTGATTGTGTTTACGGTAGATGAACCATAGGTGTATGATTTATACACCCAATCATTTGTAGTTGGAGGAATACTGGTTGTTAGTTGTTTAATACCTAAACTCACAAATGATTGATTTTTACCTCCACTCGTATTTGGGTAACTTTGTTTATTATTAAATGATGTTGAAAGACCAGATGTTCCTAATGGATTTCCACCAGACATTTTATTATATATTATATATAGATATAGATTTATATTTATATTATATAATAGTTAAAATAAAATAAATATTTGTTATTATTATATATAATATATAAAATGAATAGTTTTATAAGTAATACTTTTACAAACCATCCAGTAATGCCTGTGCCACGCGATACAGCGGAATATCGGGAAGTCAAGTATTATGTATCCATTCATTCAGAAGATAGAAACATTTTAAAATATCCGAATTCATCTACATTTGAAATTGAATTACCTCGGGATTTTTATAATGTGAAAACTTTAAATGTTTCAGAATTAGCACTTCCTATTAATATTGATACATTTAATGAATTATATAATAATGTCTTTATGGTTTTTAAGATTCCAAATCCATATAATCCATCTCAAAATCTTTTGCCTGGTGAAACAGTTGATCCTCTACAACAAATAATATATAATGCGTTAATTAGTAATTCAAAAAATGAATATTTAATTAAAATAGAATCTGGATTTTATAGTGTAGGACAATTAGCGACAGAATTAACAAATAAATTTAATTGGGCGGTTACAAAATATATAAAAGAATATATTGCGGAAAATGCTCCGAATTTAATACCGCTATTTAGCGAATATAGCGAATTTGTCATTGTATACAATTATGTAACACAATACATGTGGTTTGGAAACAGAAGTTCTTCTTTTGAAATTACTAATGAATCTTCATTTTATCTTGAGCAAGAATTGAATTTTAATGCTTTGTGCGTGAATGCGAAACGTTTTACTCAATATACTAACTGGGGTTTACCCAATAATTTAGGGTTTATTTTGAAAAAAAATGAATATTCAAAACCTGCTGAGGCAGACGGTTCAGATGTTAGATTTTTTTATGGAGATGTAGTTGCTGGAGATAATGGTTATTGGTTAACGCCGAATCCAGATTTAACTGGAGCGGTTGCTTATTATGTACAGGCACCATTAAAAATAAATATTTTAGGTGAATCTTATATTTATCTATTAATTAATGGTTGGAATAATATTGATATGACGTATCCATTTAACGATGATGCTTTTACCCAAAAAACAAATGTGACAAATGGAGCTGTTGAATATGCGTTTGGTAAAATACCTATCGGAAGTACGCCGGTTGCGTTATCTTATTGTAGTGGATTTTTTAACCCCAAAACATTTGAACCTCCATTAAATAGTATACGAAAACTCAATATAGAATTTAGGTATCACAATGGATTGATTGTGGATTTTCAAAATATGCCATTGTCATTGACATTTGAAATTACTTGTTTGGATTTGAAACGAAAAACAAAGTAGATGATTTTTGAGTAAGTTATTCGTTTTTAATAATGAATTATTTTATCTTGTATATATTATAAAATAATTTATCATGTTTTTTTTGAATTATAATAAATCTATAAAAAACAGAGAAAATATAACTGAAGAAAAAAAAGAATTTTTAAAAAAAATACAGAATATACAGAATATACAAAATACACAAAGTGAAAATTCTTTATATTTTAAATTTATAAAAAATAATGAAACCAAAATTAATAATGAAACCCAAATTAATAATGAAACCAAAATTAATAATGAAACACAAATTAATAATGAAACAAAAACCAAAATTAATAATGAACACAAAATTAATAATGAAAACAAAATCAAAATTAATAGTGAAACCAAAATCAAAATTAATAGTGAAATTAATATAAAGAAATTAAACGAACAAAACTCTTTACAAAATTTAGTAGATATAAATATTTCAAAAATTGGAATAATATATGTATATTATGAGAGAATAAATGAACAAAAAAATCAAACAAATTTGTCATTTTTTATAAAATACGGACTAAATAATAATCTATGGTCGGATTTAGATATATCAACATTATTTGTTATTAATGGTCATCAATGTGAGGTATTAATACCAAAAAAACCTAATATTTATGTATTGAAAGAAGATAATTGTAGTGATTGGGAAGGTTGGTATAATGGTATAAAATATTTTGAAAAGATTAAAAAAAAAAAAATATGGGAAATATTTGACTATCTATGCTTAATTAATTCTGGTGCGGTTGGTCCTATTTATGAAGAAAATCAAAATGATCATTGGCTAAACCCATTTTATCAAAAAATGGTAAAAGATAAAGCTGTTATATGTAGTCCGTGTATGTCATTTTTACCAATTAGTCATCCAAGTGGACCAGGACCTAAAGTAGTCCCTATTTTTACTTTAATAAGATGTATAAAACCTGTCATTCATTTATTAACAAATGTTAAAATTTCATGTACTGATAAATTATCAACAGATACCCATTACACAAATCACTTTGTATCATTATATAATACTGATGAAAATACTGTATTTGGAAAAAAAAAAGATAAAACAGACGCAGCTTTAACAGGGGAATATGGATTATCCCGAATATTAATAAATAATGGATATAGAATAACTAGTTTATTATATAATTTTGATTGTCATGATCCGAATAAATGGAAAATTAATGGATTTAAAGAACCCGATAGATATAAATCTTTTAATGGTAAAAATGTTCCTTTAAATACAATATTTATAAAAAATATATGGAGGTCAGTTGATACTTATGTATCATTACCAGTATTGTACAATGAATGTCTTGATTTTGTATATTCAAAATTAAATATGAAAAATATTTTTGAAAATAAAGAAGTTATTAGTTATAATTATGACTTATTAAATTATAAAAAAACCGGTACTGGATTACATAATTCACCAAATTGGAATAGTAAAAAAGATTTTTATTATAAATATGGTTTCGCAGAAGAATCAATCTTATTTAATATAGCTTCTAAAAAATATAATGGTTGTTTAATTTATGCTCATTATGACATTGAAAATATTGTAAAAGATTATGTTATACAAACAATAAAAACATTCAGATATTTTGGATATGATATTTTATTTTATACAGCATCAAAAAAAATGAATAATATAAATAGATTGCCTTGTACTGTAATATATGTAGATAATGAAGGAGCCGGGACCGATTGGAAAATATGGTTACGCGGTTGTATTTATTTATTAAAAAATAATAAAAATTATTCCCACGTGTTTTTATTGAATGATAGTATAATATTACCGATAAATGGAATAGAAAATTTTGGTAAAACAATACTGAATATGAGAGAAACCTCTGATTTTTGGGGTCATTGGGAATCAGTAGAAAATGAATGGCATTTAGTAGGAACGCCCATTGAATTTAAATTTAATATGATAAATGATGTAATAAATTTTATTAATAATAGCATAAATAGTGTAAAGTCATCTAATAATAAATTAGATTATGTATTTTATGTAAATAAAGTAGAAGTTAAATTTTCGAAATATTTAGTAGACTTGGGATATAAATGGAATGCTGTTATCAAAAGCGACATTCTTGATAATAGTGTAATATGTCCTGTTTTTAATCCATTAAATATTCAAAAATGGATAAATAATCCAATGTCCTTTGCTATAAAATGGAAATATATGATATCATATTTAAATAAGGAAATCGTTTCTCCTGAATTAAACTATTTAACAAGATTTTTATATTATGGAAAATATGGAATCATATCGGAAGCTGAAAAAAGTGGTGCTTTTATAAAGTCGGTGTAAAAAATAAATTTAAAGTAATTTATGAATAATAATTTCTGGAAAATATGTTTCCAATATTACACATTTTTTATTTCCCTTGTATTTTCTAATTTTTTCTTTTATTTCTTTGGAAAAATTCCACGCCAATATTATAATCATATATTTATCTTCTATTGAATCAGATGTATCATTAATAAAATGATTTATATCAACAATCGGAATATTCATTTTTGGTGAATATAAACCAATTTTTAATGGATTTTCGTCAATTATGTAGCTCAAATCAATATTACCATAACAAAGTAATGTTTGCGCCTTTGCCGCAGCACCAAATCCGATACATTTATAACCATTATTTTTAAAATTTAGAATTTCTTCTTTTAAATTAAAGACAATTATCTCTGTTTTTATTTTAAAATTATTGTATGTTTCTTTTTTATAAATTCCTTTTTCTTCTTCATTCTTTAAATATTCTTCTACATTATTTAAATTATAGTGTTTGACTTTATTTATTTCAAAAATATAACTATTACCGTGTATTTCTGCTTCCAATACTCTATTTAAAAAAAGACCATTTCGTTCTACTAATGTCTTCATTGATTTTGTATTATAAAATGAAATGTGCTCATGATATGTAGTATCAAATTCATTATTAATAATCATATTTTTTTGTGATGTTTGAATAAAAAGTGAAGTATTCTCATCCATGACTAATTTACATGCCTGTAAAAATTCGTCTACATATTGAGTATGCGCAAAAACATTTTGAGCTGTAATTACATCCATAATTGGTAACTTTTTAGAAATATTTTCATTCCAAAAATCGCATATCACATTATGCCCATTTTTTAAAGCAATTGGAACTAAATTTGTTGCGGGATCAACACCATAAGTTTCCCATCCTAATTCTTTAAAAAAATCTAATTGTGTCCCGTCATTACACGCAATATCTAATACTTTTTTTTTAGATTCGCCTATATTTTCACCATTACATTTATAATCATTAATAAAAATTGCGTTATTTTTAAAAAAGTTAATTCCGGTTTGAGATGTTCCACTAACATATTTATATGTTTTAAATAATATTTCCGGATCTACAGCATGTGTCAATTGACAATGAAAACAATTTGGACAATATTTTAATTCAAGTGGGTATTCTTCACAAGTTTCATTTATATCGTGATAATTATTTGCTAATGGTTGTTTTCCAAGATTTAAAAAATGCGTGTTTTCTTGTTTACAACATAAACATATTTGTAATATTTTACAATTGTTATTAAACATTTAAATATATTATATATATAATAAAAAATAATGAATCTAACACATATTGATAATCGGGGCAAATTATTTTTCCCTATAAAAGATGAAACAAATCATTTTAAACAATGTACGATTAGTATTAATAAAAAATTTGTATTTAGAGGTATTCATATAAATAATTTTTCTAAATTGGTTACATGTGTTCAAGGAAAGATTTTAGATATTATTATTAATTTTAATATTAATTCAGATGACTATTTAATTCCTAAATATTTTGAGTTAGATCCCAACACTGAATTATTTGAAATATTAGTACCGAAAGGTTATGGTCACGCGTTTTTGGCATTAGAAGAAAATTCTATATTAGTATATCATTTGGAAGACAAATTTATAGATAACGAAACAAAACATATTCATTATCTAGATCCATTTATAAATATATCTTTACCATCTTTTGTTAATAAAAATAATATTATTTTATCTGAAAAGGATAATGTTAAAAATTTTGTATATCCAATTGATTATATTGTATTTGGACCAAATGGTTTTCTTGGTTCTAATATAGTTAATTTCTTGAAAAAAGAGGGCAAGCATTTTATTACTACAAATGTAAGATTACATGAAATAGATAAAATAATGGAATTGTTTTTTTTATATAAACCCAAATATGTAATTAATTGTGCTGGTATAACTGGAATACCAAACATTTTGTGGTGTGATAATAATAAAACAGAAACAATCGAAAATAATATTACATATCAATTAACAATGGCAGATATTTGTAAAAAACAAAATATTCATTTAACTATTTTTGGATCTGGTGGTATATTTCAAAATGACAAAATTTATTCAGATACAGAAATCGGTAATAACTTTAGTAATTATTATGGAGAATGTAGAATACTATTAGAAAATATAGTAAAAAACTATGACAATGTATTATATTTGCGAATAAATTATCCGATTAGTAGTAATCCATCAAACAAAAATTTATTGACAAAATTATTAAATTACAATACAATCGATGACGTTGAAATATCAGTTACATATATCGACAATTTATTTCCCATTTTATTTCAAATAATAGAACAAAATAATTTTGGAATATGTAACTTTACAAATCCAGGTGTTATTAGCTTAATTGATATTATGAATATATATAATGAAACATTGTTCAAAAAAAACGAAACAAATATCACTATTACTAAAAAAATAATTGTAAACTCAAATCCAATTATAAATAATCGTTCGTTTTCAAAATTAGAATCATCTGATATAGTTATAAAAAATGGGGCTTTAAAAATAAGAGATGCTATTCAAGAATGTTGTGAAAAATATTCGCAAATATAATTATTTCTATTTCACACCGACATACCCCATTTTTTAGAATAGCAAGTTAGTAAACCCCTCTTTTCTTAACAAGGTAAGTAAATAGTACAACGCAAAAATAATGAGCGCCCCATAAAAGTAAAAATATTTTTTATTTTTTTTGTATGTGGGATTATTTTCTCTCATGATGATAATTATATAAAGTAAAATATTATATAATTTTCAGATTTTATAATTACAAACACCGGGTTGGTCTAATAAATATGATATGTATCATTTATCCAGGCAATGAGTTGGTTTTTATCACATGATTTATAATCATCGTGAAAACCATTCAATTTGAAAAACTCGGGTTTAAACATTTTCTCATTCTTGTAAAAAATGTAATCCCCGAATTTACCGCGGC
>JACCDO010296347.1_pt1 | contig 13786 bp, 13 predicted proteins | sample 7446101 | NCBI WGS metagenome assembly JACCDO01 (sample SAMN15323440, study PRJNA562643) | freshwater metagenome | isolation source: river surface water | place: USA:Blue River Watershed | collected 2017-08-16
CGTTACGTCCGCGAGGCCCAAGGGTTACCTTGACTGCATCAGCGAGGACGTTCATTCCGCGCTCTAGACCGCGGCGGGCTTCTTCATTAAAGGCAATCTGCTTTGCCATAGTTGTTAGCTCCTATTTGTTTACCTATTCGGATCAGCCGGGCTTTAGCTAACTGGCGCCTGGGGCGCAGTTATCACTCTCGGCCTGCGAGTGCTAACGCCAAATCTAGGGGGTGTTATTCCCAGGCGCAAAATGAAGGGTCGGCCGGATGGGTCTTTTAGCGGGCGGTGCGTGCTGCCATGCGGGCTTCGCGGAGCCTGCGCAGGCGCTTGACCAACATCGGTGAGGCCTCGAGGGCATCATCGCGGTCGATGAGGTCATTGAGTAATTGGTAGTAGCGAGGTGCGGTCAGGTCGAAGAGGTCTTTGATTGCGGTCTCTTTCGCTCCAGCAAAGCGCCACCAATTGCGCTCGAACTCAAGGATGCGAGTTTCGAGGTCGGTCAAGGTTGAGCCTTGTGTCTCTGGATTTTCTAGCGCAGACATAGCCTCAATCTTAGTTTGGAAATCAGACCAACTGTGGGATTTACGAAGACTTTACGATTTTCGTGCAGCCTTTTCGATATTTCGCAACATGGTAGGAAAGATAAAGAAGTGAAAAGGCGAGACTAAATACCAGTAAATCTGCCCACCCAATCCGCGAGGTTCAAAGAGCGCATCTTGCGTCACAACGGTCTTTCCATCGACTGTCTTGAGATTAAATTCCAGCCACGCTTTGCCAGGAAGGATCATCTCTGCATAGAGGCGCAAGTGTTCTTCTTTAACAATATTTTCAACGCGCCAAAAATCGCAACTGTCACCAATTCGCAAGTAACGTGGGTCGCGCCGACCACGACGAAGTCCTACTCCACCCACCATACGATCTAACAATCCACGCAGGTACCAGAGCCAACCTGAACCAAACCAACCGTGTTCGCCACCGATTCCTTCAATCTGTGCCCACACTTTTGCAAGAGGTACATCAGTTGTAATTTCACGATGATCCTTCAGCGTTAATTCACCAGCCCAATCAGGATCACCCTGTGCTTTCTGCCACGGCGCAGTTGGAAAAGCTGCATCTGACCATCGCGTATCCACTGAATTTTCTGCAGTACGAGTAAGCGCTAATTGAATCGCTTGCGCCACAGTGAGAAGTCCTTCTGGAGGAAGTGGAATTATCTCGTTGATGCTCTTCTTCGGGTCTGCAACTACCTCACTGATAAGTGATTCAACCAGTGGTCGCGCCAGTGAGGTTGGTACAGGTGTCACAAAACCAATCCACAAACTCGACAGTTTCGGAGTAAGTACAGGAACCTGAATAATTTTTCTCTTACGTAGCCCTGATAGCGAAGCAAATTTCTGCATCATCTCGGCGTAGGTAACCACCTCTGGCCCGCCGATATCGCAGATGCGATTTTCGGGGTGAGTGAGATTCGCGGTCTTTCGCAAGTAATACAAGACGTCACGAATTGCTATGGGTTGGGTGCGATTAGAAACCCATTTTGGAGTAGTCATGATTGGCAAGCGATGCGTCAGATGACGCAGCATCTCAAATGAAGCTGAACCTGAACCGATGATGATTCCTGCGCGAAGTTCGAGAACTGGGACAGAGGTCGATGCCAAATGAGTTCCGGTATTCATTCTGGAAGTTAGATGGCGGCTGCGGTTTTCATCATTGGCTATTCCACCTAAATACACAATCTGCGAAACTCTTGCTTTTTCGGAAGCGAGCGCAAACCCGCGCGCCATAGCCGCTTCGATATCTCCAAAATCTGCCGCTGCGTTGATGGAATGCAGTAAGTAATAAGCGGTGTGAACACCAGCCAATGCGCGATCTAAATCTGCAGGGTTGCTGGCATTGCCTTCGACAATTTCGACCTCTCGTGACCAATTTTGCCCTTGTATTTTTTTTGCATCACGCACAAAGACTCGAACGCGTTTCTTATCGCTCAATAAATCGCGCACTAAACGGCCGCCTACATACCCCGATGCACCGGTGACAAGGAATAACTTCCCTGGATTCTGCGTATCCATACCTAAGAGCCTAGACTTACCCAGTGGTGACTTCTACTTTAAATGCGGCCAAGCCTCGTGTTGTGATTCTCGGAGCAGGTTTTGGTGGGCTTACCGCTGCTCGCGCTCTCGCTAAAGATGCTGATGTGACCTTGGTAGATCGCCACAACTTCCAAACATTTTTGCCGCTGCTTTATCAGGTATCCACTGCGGGCTTAGCTGCCGACCACGTTGTTCACCCTATCCGTGGCGCACTCCGTAAATCAGGTGTGAAATTTCGAATGGGTTCTCCACTTTCTGTGGACCACAAGAACAAGACAGTAAAGCTGGATTCCTCTGAAGTTCTTGAATTTGATCATCTCGTCGTGGCTCTCGGCTCCTCAACGGCAGATTTTGGAGTCCCTGGCGTTGCTGAATATGGAATGGGCATGAAGAGCGTGAATGAAGCAATCAATATTCGTGCAGCTGTCATGCGCCGCTTTGAAGATTTATGCCGCTTCGAGGATGACACACGACTTTCTATCGCTGTTGTTGGTGGTGGTCCTACCGGAGTTGAAATGGCTGGCGCTTTGGCAGAACTGAAACGCGGACCACTCAAAAACGATATGGAGCATGCAGCAAAGCACATCGATATCTATCTCATCGAAGCAGGTCCGCGTATTCTGCCGATGTTCAGCGAGAAACTTTCTGCTCGTGCCGAATCTGATCTTCACAAACTTGGTGTGATTGTTCGAACCAGAACTGCCGTTCGTGAAGTTCAATCTCGAAAAATTATTGTTAAAGATGGCGATCCTATTCCTGCAGAAATCACAATTTGGGCAGCCGGCGTGAAAGGTGAACCAACCGCATCCAATCTCAACTTACCGATTGTTGGTTCACGAATCGATGTTGAAGAATCACTTCGCGTTAACCACTACCCGCATGTATGGGCCATTGGTGACATTGCTGGTGCAAAAGGTTCAGATGGCCGCTTCCTGCCGATGGTTGCACCGGTTGCAATGCAACAGGGACGTTTTGTTGCAAAACAAATATTGCGTGCACATAAGGGTCAACCTCTACAACCTTTTAAATATTTAGATAAAGGCTCCATGGCAACCATTGGGCGCCACAAAGCCGTAGTAGAAGTGAAGAATTTCCGAATGGCCGGCGCTCCTGCATGGTTCGCCTGGTTGTGGCTCCACCTTTTCTATCTCTTAGGTGGTCGAAACAAAGTTGGCACGATGGCTGACTGGACTTGGAATTACCTCACCTTTGATCGCGGCAATCGTCACATTATGGATTCCCTCTAAACAATGCCTGAGTATCGCCAAGTTGATGGCCATCAGCTCTACTGTTACGAATGGGAAAATAACGGCGAAGCTCTTGTTCTGCTTCATGGCGGCCTAAGTCAAACGTCGCATTGGGAAGAACAGATTCTTCCTGCTGTTGAAGATCAATTTCACGTCTTTGGATATGACCGCACTGCTCATGGGTTTACCGGAGATCGAGTCGGAAGTATGCACTTTGAATTCCAACTCAAAGAAGCGATTGCCTACTTAGAAACAATTGTAAAAGAGCCTGCACATATCATCGGTTACAGCGATGGCGGCATCATCGCTCTTCTCCTGGCAATTAAGCGCCCCGATTTGGTTCGCTCAGTTGTTACGTTAGGCGCCAACTTTCATCACAGTGGAACGCTGCCTCTGCCAGACTTTGACGGAAATATCTCGCCTGAAGACCAAGCTGAGTACGACCAAACATCTCCAGATGCACCTGAAACTCTGCGCGAAAAAATCATTCGCATGATTGAAATCTGGCGCAGCGAACCGAACTTGGAGCGCGCTGACTTACTCAATATTCAGTGCCCGGTACTGGTTATGGCTGGCGATGATGACGTCATCGCACATAACCACACCGTCGAGCTTTTTGAGAATATTCCGCTAGGACAACTGGCGATAATTCCTGGAACATCTCACCAGTTCGTAAAAGAAAAACCAGCTCTCACGCAGCTATTAATTCGAGAGTTTCTAGAAGATTTAAGTTATCCAATTACCAAAATGCCGATTCGCAGAACAAACCCACCAGCCACCAATTAGCCTTCAAAGGGTTGAATCGAGCCAGTCTTTACATCATAAATTGCGCCAGCTACAACAACACCTCCACGTAAAAGTGGATAAGAGCGAATTCGATTTAAATCAATAGCAAGTGCTCCTTGCTGATCACGTGTGGTGCGAAATTCTAAGCTTGATGTGTTCACCCCATACTTTTCATCAATCAATTTATGGAAATCAGCTTCATCATTTTCTGCCATTTTGCAATCTGTATGCGGCATCACCAAGATTCGGTTGACATTGAGCAGATAGGTAGCCAGGACCAAGGTTCGTAAAACATCCTCTGTAACTCTGGCTCCTGCATTGCGCAGAATTTTTACATCTCCAGATTTCATACCAATTACTGACAGGGGATTGATGCGTGAATCCATACAGGTGACAATCGCAAGTCCTCGTGCAGCTGATCCCGTTAGCTCTGAATACTTAAAAGTTTTTTGATATTCGGCATTCGCAGCCAAGATGTCGCCAAATGATTCGTGAGGGAAAGAGTTGTTGGTCATTCTCAACTCCTTCTGGTACATATCGGAGTAATTCTGGAGCCCCCCATCCGGATTGAACGGATGACCTGCGCATTACAAGTGCGCTGCTCTACCACTGAGCTAGGGAGGCGTACTGCGGGCGTAATTATGGCAGTTATCTGCAGATTGTAAAAATCCTTGAATTTCAGCCTTTAAATCAACTCTTTTCAGGTCAGTTACGGCATAGTCATTAAACCTTGATGATGAGAGGATTGCCTCCATGTTGCCAAACTATTGGATGAGCCCAGAGACAAACTCGATTAACCGTTTGCCGATGCTCAATATTGAGCATTTTGAAACAATCTCTCTTGATGGAACTTGGCGCTTCCAATTACTTCGTTCACCGAATGAACAGCCACGAAAGAAGTGGACATCTATTCCTGTCCCAGGTTTGTGGACGATGCAACCAACGAGTGAAACTTTCTTTGACAAGCCGATTTACACCAACGTGCAGATGCCTTGGGACCATGTGGCACCAGATGTTCCTGCCGAGAATCCGACTGGTATATATGAACGCGACTTTGAGATCCCTCAATCATGGGATGGGAAACGAATCGTTCTGCACTTGGGTGGCTATGAATCTGTAGCGATAATCACCGTCAATGGTGAAGAAGTTGGACTGACCAAAGATTCCCGACTTGCTGCTGAATTTGATATTACTTCCTTTATTAAGCATGGCAAAAATACTGTTCGAATCTCAGTAACTAAGTGGTCTGATGCGACTTATATCGAAGATCAAGATCAGTGGTGGCATGGTGGAATTACTCGCTCCGTTAAGTTGTATGCAACCGATCATGTTTACATTGAAAAATTTGCTACGACAGCGGGTTTGAAAGCAGATGGAACTTCTGGAACTCTAAAAATCGATGCCATTATTGGTTCTATCAATGGAAAGAGCGTTGATGGTTACACTCTGCGAGCTTCCGTTGAGGAGTTACCAAAGGTAAAAAATGCGCAACTTTCGGGAACCTATAAGTCCCATGTGACTCCCCTGTGGACCGAAATGTCTGCTGAACTCCAAGAGGCTAACCGCAAACATTTTGCCGGCGAATACTGGGATGGCTCCATGCCGGAATCGGCAAAGCGCCTGCGCGAACCTCTGCAATCTCCGTGGCCTGGTCACGTAGTCCTTGAAACAACCATCCCCAAAGTAGCTGCCTGGAGCGCTGAAACTCCCTATCTGTACACGTTGCGCATTGAACTGGTGAGCCCAACCGGACACGTGATTGAAATTTCACAGCAGAAGATTGGATTCCGCAGCGTTGCAATCAAGGGTCGAGATTTACTCGTTAACGGCCAGCGCATCTTTATCTACGGAGTCAATCGCCATGACTTCAATCGACATACTGGACGAGTATTAACTCGCGAAGATATGCGCCAAGACTTGCTCGAGATGAAGCGTTGGAATTTCAATGCTGTTCGTACATCGCATTATCCAAATGATGCCGCATTCCTAGAACTCTGCGATGAACTCGGCTTCTATGTCATAGATGAAGCAAATATCGAATCTCATGCTTTCTACGACTCAATTTCTAATGATCCACGTTATGCATCTGCATTTGTGGAGCGTGTCGGACGCATGGTGCAACGCGATATGCACCATCCTTCAGTAATTTTCTGGTCACTCGGTAACGAATCCGGCGTTGGTACCAATCACTATGCTGCTGCTGCATTTGCACGTTCGCTCGATTCATCTCGCCCGCTTCACTACGAGGGTGCTATCAATGGAGATTGGCGCGGCGGTCACACACTTACCGACGTTATCTGTCCAATGTATCCATCCATCAAGGCGATTGTCAGTCACGCTAAATCAGGGAAACAAGATCGACCTTTGATTATGTGTGAGTACTCGCATGCAATGGGAAATTCCAACGGAACGCTAAAAGAATATTGGGATGCAATCCATTCACTGCCTGGATTACAAGGTGGCTTCATCTGGGAGTTCTGGGATCACGGAATCGAACAGACCTTAGGTAATGGAACTAAACGCTCTGCTTATGGTGGAGATTTCGGAGAAACCCGCCACGATGGAAACTTTGTCTGTGATGGAATGGTCTTCCCTGACCGAACTCCAAAACCAGCAATGCACGAATTCAAGGCAATTGCTGCTCCAGTAGCGTTTACTTCCACTTCGCCGGCATCAGGAAGTTTCACTATTTCAAATCGCCAATTCTTCAAGGATTTGAGCGATTTTGGCTGCTCATGGAGTATCACTCGAAATGGTGAGGTCATTGATAGTGGAACAATCAAACTTCCAAAGCTTGCTCCACGTAAGAGCGCCAAAATTCGCGTTGGCTCAAAGCTTCTCTCCAAGATTGACGGACCAGGCGAGCGATTTGTAACGCTCTCAATCTTTAATCTTCATCGCACAGATTGGGCACCTGCTGGCCATGAGGTTGCCTGGCAGCAATTTGCACTCTCATCTCGAAAGGCATCGCTACCTACAGCGAAATCTAGTGGGCTCTTTGAGGTGGCGGTAAATGATGCTGGCGAATTGCAACTTCCATTCGGAGTAATTGCTCCGCAGCCAACGCTCTGGAGAGCACCTACCGATAATGATCGCATCGCTCACTTTGCAGAGAAGTGGAGCCAATTTGGGGTGCGGAATCTTGAGCGCATTGACTGCACAATTACCGAATCCGCCAAGGCTTACAAAGTTACCAGCCTCTGGCAGACCAGCACTGGCTACAAAGTAAAGCAAATTCAATTGGTAACGCCAATTGCAAATGGATATTCAGTCAAGGAAACCATCACAACCCCTAAGCAATTTGATGACTTAGCCCGAGTTGGAATTAACTTTGAACTAGATGGATCACTTGCTAACTTCACATATTTAGGAATCGGACCACACGAAACTTATCCAGATCGAAAGATTGGCCGCGTAGCTAAGTGGTCATCAACAGTCTTTGAGCAGTATGTTCCTTACGTTCGCCCACAAGAAAATGGTGGACACTCAGGAGTGCGCTGGTTTACTTTGACTAGTAGTTCAGGTCAAGGAATCAGAATTGATCTTGATAAACCGCGCCAGGTTAGTGTGAATCCATTTAGAGCAACGGAACTTGCCGATGCCACCCATGATGTCGAACTTCGACCATCTGGAAACACGATTGTGACTATCGACGCCGCGCACCGCGGTGTTGGTACCGCATCGTGTGGACCAGATACGTTGCCCCAATACTTAGTAACTGGCGGGGTCTTTAGCTTTACTTGGAGCGTGCGTTCGCTGTAAATCTATCCAGCAATCGGCCATTTTGTCGGAGTTGGATATTTAGCCGCTCTACCATCGCCCGAAGATTTACCTTGGATACGGCGCAGAATCCAGGGCAATGCAAAGATAAAGAACCAAACCACGGTGACTGCTTTCTCAACAACCCATGGGGTTTTCTTTGCTGGAGGCAGTGGAGTGCGCCAAGCTGGATCAAAGGGGAGACCTAACTTCTCGAGAACTGCATCGGCACAGCGCTTATGTCCTTCGGAGTTAAGGTGCAGTCGATCAAAAGCTAAGAATCTTCGATCGCTGAAGAAGCGCTCTTGATTTGCATCAACCACGATGGCGCCAACTTCTGCGCCAACTTCACGAACTCCTTTATTAAATTCTGAGAACCGTTTCTCCCAGATTTCTGATCCTTTGCCCTTGTTGCCGGTCTTTTCCAACACGGTAAAAAGCATCAAGGTTGCGCCAGATTTTGCAATAAGACGAACTGCTTCTTGATAGAGCGGAATTGCAATTGATGCTTGATATCCCGGACGAAGCGCATCATTTGCACCAGCATGAAATGAAACCAAGGTATCTGGACCGGTAACAAAAGCCAGAGCTGTCGGAACTTGATCTTCAACCACTTGGCCGATTAATTTTCCGCGTACCGCTAAATTCATATAGGTGAAGTCAGCGTGCGCTTGCGCCATCACATCTGCGACGCGATCGGCCCATCCACGATATTTTCCATCGATGATTTCATCTGACATACCTTCGGAGTACGAATCACCACAGACGATAAATCTTTGAAATGCCATGCTTTAGCCCTTACGTCGCGCCTCATCGACTGCATAGAGTGCGATGGAGGTTGCTACCGAAGCATTGAGAGATTCGGTAGTTGCACTTATCGGAATCGACACTACTAAATCGCACTTTTCGCGAGTTAAGCGCGCTAGCCCCTTGCCCTCAGAGCCAACAATGAGCATCAGCGGTTCAGTTGCCACCTTCATCTCAGCTATTTTCACATCTGATTCACCATCTAAGCCAACGACGAAACAGCCCATTTTCTTCGCTTCATCGATGGTGCGAGCAAGGTTTGTTACCTGTGCAATCGGCAGACGTGCAGCAGCTCCAGCCGATGATTTCCAAGCAGATGCGGTCATTCCGGCAGCGCGGCGCTCAGTCATTAATACGCCAGAAGCACCGAAAGCTGCGGCAGATCGAACAATCGCACCCAAGTTACGTGGATCAGTTACCCCATCGAGGGCGACTAACAACATCGGTTTTTTGGCGCGCTGAGTAATCTCTTCAAAAGATGAATATTGAAATGGCTTAATCGCCAAGATAATTCCTTGGCTATTTGGCGAAATTCCCTCTACTTCTGCGCGATGTGCCTCACGAATCGAGAGCCCATGATTGAGCGCTATCTGCAGCGACTCGGCGACGCGATCATCAACATCAATACTGCGCGCTACTAAGAACTCTGTTGCCGGAACTGATTCACGGAGCGCTTCTAAAACTGCATTTCGACCAGCCACGATTTCGCCACGAGGTGCATCACCTCTCGAGAATTTTCGTGCAGCAGTTGCTGGCTTCTTTGCGGCTGATTTCTCTGCAGCTTTCTTTCGCTTTGCAGCTGCGTGATACGGACGATCCTCCGCTTTCGGCGTTGGACCTTTGCCTGCCAGGCGACGTTTATTGTTGCCACCAGTTCCTGCTGATGGACCCTTCTTTGATTTGCGCACTGCGCCTCTTGGTTTTGCATTACCGGCCATGGTTATTGTCCATCTCTAGAAATAGACCAACGCGGCCCTTGTGCAGTGTCTTCAATAGTAATTCCCAGCGCAGCTAATCCGTCACGTATTGCATCAGATGCAGCAAAATCTTTTCTTTCTCGCGCCGCAGTGCGCTGGGCAAGCGCTAATTTAATGACACCATCTAAGGCCGCCGTGAAGTCCTCGCCTGCACCATTTACTGCAAAAACCGGATCAAATGGATCGCAACCCAAAACTTCCAATGCACCACGGATTTCATTTGCAGCAGATGCAATAACTGCCTTATCACCGGCGGTGATTGCGCTATTGCCTGTCTTGAGCGCTTCTGAAATTGAAGCTAGTGCGGTTGGTACCGCCAAATCATCATTCATCGCATCGCGGAAAGCCTGGCTAATAACAGGTGTGGGCGCCGCACCCAATATTTCAACAGAGCGAGTTAAGAAGCCTTCAATACGACGAAATGCCGTTGCAGATTCAGCAAGTGCCTCATGAGAGAACTCGAGCATTGATCGATAATGGGCAGATCCTAAATACCAACGAAGTTCAATTCCACGAACTGATTTTAAGAGCTCATGAACTTGCAGCGAATTGCCAAGCGACTTCGACATCTTTTCACCAGATGCGGTAACCCATGCATTATGTAACCAGCGCCGTGCAAAGGTGTAGCCAGCTGCCTCTGACTGAGCAATCTCATTTTCATGATGCGGGAAGATGAGATCCAATCCGCCGCCATGAATATCGAAAGCTTCACCTAAATAGGAGTGTGCCATCGCAGAGCATTCGAGATGCCATCCCGGGCGACCTGGTCCCCACGGCGTTGGCCATGAAGGATCTCCTGGCTTGGCAGCTTTCCATAGAGCAAAATCGCGTGGATCTTTTTTGTAAGTCTCATCAGCATCAGCCGCAGGCTGTAAATCATCGAGTTTCTGGCGCGAAAGAGTGAGATAAGAAGTGAGTTTACGAACTTCCAAATAAACATCGCCATTTCCAGGAGCGTAAGCGGCACTATTCGCAATCAATTTCTCCATCAGTTCAATCATCTGCGTGACATGCCCAGTAGCGCGAGGTTCATAGGTTGGTGGTAACACATTGAGAGCGGCGTAGGCATCGGTAAATGCTCGCTCGTACTTCATAGCAACTGCCCACCAAGGCGCTTCTTCGTGAACTGCCTTGTGCAAAATCTTGTCATCTATATCTGTAACGTTGCGAATAAATGTGACGTTATATCCGCTCTTCATCAGCCAGCGTCGCAAAATGTCGAAGTTAACTCCAGAACGAACATGACCGATGTGTGGAGGCGCTTGCACCGTCGCTCCGCAGAGATAGATACCAACTTCACCCTTCTTTAAGGGTACAAACTCTGAGGTGGTTCGCGTCAGGGTGTCATAAAGATGTAGCGAACTCATTAGGCAATTCTATCGCTTGATTACGAGTGCAGATGCAATGGCTGCGATGCCCTTACCTTCACCTGTAAGACCCATGCCATCGGTAGTCGTAGCAAGAATTGCTACATCAGCACCACCGAGGGCTGCAGATAATGTTGCAATTGCTTCTGATCTACGGGCTCCAATACGTGGGCGATTACCAATGATTTGCACTGAAACATGTGAAATTGAATAGCCACCTTTGGTAATGATTTCTAAAGTCTCTCTCAGCAAAGTAGTGCCAGATGCACCTTGGTACTCAGGACGTGATGTGCCGAAGTTACTTCCCAAATCGCCTAACCCAGTTGCAGCAAAAAGCGCATCACAAATTGCATGGGCTGCGACATCTCCATCGGAATGCCCTTCAACACCGACTTCATCTGGCCAATGCAACCCAGCTAACCAAAGTTCACGCCCTTCGCCGAAAGCGTGAGCATCAACTCCAACTCCCGTGCTGAAAGCAGCAGAGTTTCCTAAGAATGTAAGGGCGGTTGCTAAATCAGATGGAGTTGTAATTTTCAAAGCGCGTTCTTCACCAGTAATTGTCTTTACTGCATACCCAGCTTTGAGAGCTAGCGTGGAATCATCAGTTGCATCATCGGCGCTTTGATGGATCTGGTTAAGGACTGAGTATGTAAAACCTTGTGGCGTTTGCACACGACGGAGTTCATTGCGATCAACCGCTGCAGTAACAAAACCGTCGGCTGCGACTTTTTGCAATGTATCGACTACCGGTAGCACTGGCACTACTGCCACATCACCTGATTGCAATTGTGCTGCTACGCGCTTTACTAAATCAACGCTTGCTAGTGAGCGAGCAGCATCATGCACAAGCACAAAATCTGCACTGTGTATGGCAGAAAGCCCTGCGCGAACAGATTCTGATCGAGTCTTACCGCCAGTAACAACTGTGATGTCATCCCCGACTAGCGCTTGAATCTGCTTTTCATAACCGGTAGGAGCTGTAACAACAATCTGATCTGCAACTGCTGAGATTGAGGCAACTGCATGTTCTAAGAGCGTGCGATCACCAAGTTGGATGAGAGCCTTTGGGATAGCAGCGCCAAATCGTTCGCCGCTGCCGGCAGCAGCAATAATTGCGGCGATCATGAGAATTTAAAGGTTAGGAAGCAAGAACCTCGTCAAGGAGAGTTGCAGCTTTTTCTTCATCAGTGCGCTCGGCAAGTGCGAGTTCAGAGACGAGAATCTGCTTCGCCTTGGCGAGCATGCGCTTTTCACCAGCTGAGAGGCCGCGATCAAGATCGCGACGGTAGAGATCACGGACAACTTCTGCGACCTTAATGACATCTCCAGATGCAAGCTTTTCGAGGTTTGCCTTATAACGACGGGACCAGTTGGTTGGTTCTTCGGTGTATGGCTGGCGAAGCACGTTAAATACACGGTCAAGGCCCGCAGAATCCACAACATCGCGTACGCCAACGAGATCAACATTATCTGCAGGAACGCGGACTGTGAGGTCGCCTTGTGCAACCTTCAGAACTAGGTAGGTCTTCTCTTCGCCCTTAATTGTTCGAGTTTCAATTGCCTCGATAAGAGCTGCTCCGTGATGGGGATAAACAACGGTTTCGCCGACCTTGAATGTCATGTATTGCCCTTCGTTAGACGTCCAATTCTACCAGCCATCACCGACATAGAAAACCCCGCCTAACGGGCCTAAACCAGCGTCAAATAAGAGTAATTTGACATGAGATAATTTCGCCCATGCGCCCGACTAAGTTTAAGAAATTTTCAATTGCATTTATTACATCTACTCTCGCACTAACTCTCACTGGTTGCTACGGATCAGGTCCTAATGCAGAGACTCGCCTGATTAAGCGAGTAACAGATGGCGCAGAGGTAATTCTTAAGGAAAATGGTGCAAATCTTGCAGTTTCAAACTTGCTTCTTGTTGCTACAGAAGATGGTTCAGCAGTAGTTGTCGGAACATTTGTTAACTACTCAGAAGAGAACGACTCATTGGTTGGATTGTCAGTCAATGGAATTCCTGCAGTAATCACAGGTGAGACCACTATTAAGCAGGGCTCACCAATTCGCTTTGAAGGCGAATCAGCAACAACTAAGGGTGTCTTCAACGGAGTCGGCGCCAAGCCAGGAGTAAATGTTCCACTTACTCTCAACTTTGCTCGCGCTGGCGAAGTAACAACGTCAGTAATCGTTCGCGATCAGCGCGATGATTACAAAAACGTAACTAAATAGTTACTTCTAAGTATTCAAAATCTTTATGAATCCCAATTTTTCGAGTTCAGTAGTTGACACTTTTGTTCATCATCCGGCTATTGGATTTCACATTAAATGCTTAGTATGCTTATTAGATGGTCCTTAAAAAATGGGGAATACCGAGAATCCTAAATTCCATTAAGTGGCGGTTATTGAGTCTCTACTTGAGAATTATTCAAATTTTTGAATCTCGTAGTTTCAAGCGGGAGCAAAACTTAGAAGAACTTCTGCGGTGCGGTTACTCGAGGAACCACCTCTATCGCTATTTCCAAAAATCTTTTAGAGTTTGGGCTCCGAAATGGCTTCGCGATCATCGTTTTTATTTCTCGAGAAATCAGCGAGGTTTCGGGGAAGATGCTTTTCATGCCGCCTGGTACCTCGTATTAAAAACCTTTAAACCAGTAAGGATGTTGGAAATAGGGGTTTACCGTGGCCAAACCATTTCGCTTTGGGCACTCATATCCGCCAATTTGAATCAGAGGTATGAAGTGCTTGGAATTTCTCCA
>JACCDO010594502.1_pt1 | contig 13784 bp, 13 predicted proteins | sample 7446101 | NCBI WGS metagenome assembly JACCDO01 (sample SAMN15323440, study PRJNA562643) | freshwater metagenome | isolation source: river surface water | place: USA:Blue River Watershed | collected 2017-08-16
CTGTGGGGGCTAACATTTCGGGCATGCCAGGGCCGCCTTTGGGGCCAAGGTAACGCAAGACCATCACGTCACCAGCTTTGATCTTGCCGTCCAAAATGGCTTGCAATGCAGACTGCTCATCGTTGAACACGCGGGCAGGGCCTGTGATGACAGGGTTCTTTAAGCCGGTAATTTTGGCCACAGCACCTTCTGGTGATAAGTTGCCTTTCAGAATGGCCAAGTGGCCTTCTGCGTACATGGGCTTGTCGATGGGGCGAATGACATCTTGGTCGGCGCGAGGTGCGTCTGGAATGTCTTTCAAGTTTTCGGCCACTGTTTTGCCGGTGATGGTGATGCAATCGCCATGCAACAAACCTGCCTTCAACAAGACCTTCATGACTTGAGGAATACCGCCGGCGCGGTGCAAGTCAACGGCCAAATATTGACCGCTTGGCTTCAAGTCGCAAATGACGGGAATCTTTTTACGCATGCGCTCAAAGTCGTCAATGGTCCACTCCACTCCGGCGGTGTGAGCGATGGCCAAGAAGTGCAACACCGCGTTGGTCGAACCACCAGTGGCCATGATCACTGCCACTGCATTTTCAATCGATTTTTTGGTAACGATATCGCGGGGCTTCAAGTCATTCTTGATGGCTTCAATCAGAACCTTGGCAGATGCTTTGGCCGAGTTTTTGGTCTCGTCATGGGGGTTGGCCATGGTGGAGGAGAATGGCAGTGACATGCCCAGTGCTTCAAACGCGGAAGACATGGTGTTGGCCGTGTACATGCCACCGCATGAGCCGGTGCCAGGTATGGCGCGCTTTTCGATTTCTTTCAAATCGAAGTCGCTCAAATTGCCCGCAGCGTTTTGACCCACAGCTTCAAACACGCTCACGATGTTGAGGTCTTTGTTTTGATAGCGGCCTGGCAGAATGGTGCCGCCATACACATAGATAGCTGGCACATTGGCGCGCAAGATGCCCATCATGCCGCCGGGCATGTTTTTGTCACAGCCACCCACCACCAAGACGCCGTCCATCCATTGGCCTTGCACGCAGGTTTCGATGCAGTCGGAAATCACTTCGCGGCTAACCAAGGAATACTTCATGCCTTCGGTGCCCATGGCCATACCATCAGAAATGGTGGGCGTACCAAAAATCTGAGCGTTGCCACCGGCTTCTTCAATGCCTGCCACTGCAGCGTCTGCCAGTTTTTGTAAACCGCTGTTGCAAGGGGTGATGGTGCTGTGACCGTTGGCCACGCCCACCATAGGTTTCACAAAATCACCTTCTTCGTAGCCCATGGCGTAGTACATCGAGCGATTGGGCGCCCGTGATTTGCCTTGCGTGATGTTGGCACTGCGGCGATTGATGGCGCCAGCGGGTTGAATAGGGATGATTTTTTCGCTCATGTTAGGTGTCTGATTGGGTCAAGAATTTAAGCCTAGGGTGGTCATTCTAAGGGAGAGTCAGGAAGAACCCCTAGAACTTAGGGCATATAAGGGTGCATCGGGGTCCATGAACAGGGCACAATCTCCCCCCATGTTGATTCACCCCCAAATTAACCCTGTGGCGCTGCAAGTGGGGCCCATTGCTGTTCACTGGTATGGCCTGACCTACCTGGCCGCATTTGGCTTGTTTTTCCTTTTGGCCAGCAAACGTCTTCAGCACGAGCCCTATTCGCGCTTAACCCAGTGGACCCTGAGGGATGTGGAAGACATCTTGTTTGCGGGTGTTTTGGGCGTGGTGTTGGGTGGCCGCATTGGTTATTGCTTGTTTTATCAACCCGCCTACTATTTCTCGCACCCCCTCGAAGTGGCCTATGTTTGGCAAGGCGGTATGAGTTTTCATGGGGGCTTGTTGGGTGTGATGGCGTCCATGGTGTGGTTTGCCAAAACACGACAACGCCCTTTTTTCCAGGTGATGGACTTTGTGGCGCCCTGTGTTCCAACGGGTTTGGCAGCCGGACGCATCGGTAACTTCATCAATGGTGAGTTATGGGGGCGCCAAGCGGATGCCGACTTGCCTTGGGGCATGGTTTTTAGAGGGGCAGGAGACTTTCCCAGGCATCCTTCGCAAATTTACCAATTCTTGCTAGAAGGCCTGCTCCTGTTTGTGGTGATGTGGCTCTTTGCGCGCAAGGACAGGCCCATGGGTCAAGTATCGGCTGTGTTTTTGATGGGCTACGGCAGCCTTCGCTTCATTGCCGAGTTTTTCAGAGAGCCCGATGCGCACCTCGGCTTGTTGTCGATGGGACTCAGCATGGGGCAGTGGTTGTGTGTGCCCATGATGTTGCTGGGTGTGATTTTGTACGTTGCGGTGAGTAAGCCAAAGAATGCTTGACGCTTAGCGGTAGGTTGGTTTCATTGAATCAAAGGAGACAAACATGCAGTATTCAAAAGACGGTATTCAAAGACGCTCGCTGTTGCAGTGGGCTGCTGCCACATCCGCAGCACCTTTAGTGCCCGCATGGGCTCAATCTGCTTGGCCAACCAAACCGGTCAACATGATCGTGCCTTTCCCTGCAGGCGGCGGCACGGATGCATTTGCAAGGCCCTTGTCGGCCATTTTTTCAAAGCAAACCGGCAAGCAACTGATCATTGACAACCGAGGTGGTGCGGGCGGTACCTTGGGTGCAGGCATTGCAGCCAAGGCAGCCCCTGATGGCTACAACTACTTCATGGGTGCGGTTCACCATACCATCGCGCCTAGCATGTACCCCAAGCTTGATTACGACCTTGAACGTGATTTGGTGCCTTTGATTTTTGTGGCAGCCGTGCCGCAGGTTTTGGTGGTCAACCCTAAAAAAGTCGCCGCCAACAACATGAAAGAGTTTCTGGATTTCGTGAAGAAAAATCCAGGTCGACTCAATTATGGTTCTGCTGGTGGCGGTACCTCGCATCATTTGGCGGGGGAGCTGTTCAAGCTGCAAACGCAAACCTTCATCACCCACATTCCATACCGCGGTGCAGGCCCAGCTTTGCAAGATTTGATTTCTGGCAATGTCGACATGATGTTTGATGGTTTGGGTTCTTCGGCAGCTCACATCAAGGGTGGCAGAATCAAGGCGCTGATGGTCTCTGGTACCAAGCGCAATCCTGCATTTCCAGATGTACCCTGTTCATCTGAAGTCGGCTTGCCTGATTACACGGTGAGTACTTGGTACGGAATCTGGGCGCCCAAAGGGACGCTCTCAGAGGCGCAAGGGCGCATGATCGAAGAAGTGCGCAAAGCTTGTCAAAGTGATGATGCCAGGGCTGTTTGGGCAGCACAAGGCGCAGATTTCCCCAATTTGACGGGTGCACAATTTGATGCATTCATCAAAACTGAATTACGCAAATGGAGTCAAGTGGTGAAAGCCTCTGGTGCAAAATTGGATTGAAGATGTCACAAGAGAATTTGTTTGCTGCACTGCGTGCTGCTTTTCCTGCCAACTTAGATGAAGTGGCTGTCGAAACAGACCACGGTTTGAAGTACTCATGGCGTGACCTGGACCGTGCCAGTGCCATGCTGGCCAATTTGCTGGATGGTTTGAAACTGCCCAAAGGCAGTCGCATTGCGGTGCAGGTTGAAAAGTCTGTCGAAGCCATGATGTTGTATCTGGCAACGCTACGGGCGGGCTATGTGTTCTTGCCATTGAACACCGCCTACCAAAGTGCCGAGATTGAATACTTCATTGGCAATGCCGAGCCGGCCGTGGTGGTGTGTACGGGCGCCAATTTTGGTTGGGTTAGCAAGATTGCCTTCAAAGCCGGTACCCAGCATGTGTTCACCTTGAACGACGACCGCACGGGCACCTTGCTTGAACGCGCAGTTCACCACAAAGACCAGCACAAGATTGCAGTCAAAGGTGCAGGCGATTTGGCTGCCATCCTGTACACCAGTGGCACCACGGGCCGCAGCAAAGGCGCCATGCTGACACATGGCAACATGCTGAGCAATGCCCAAACCCTTCGAACTTATTGGGGTTGGAAAAAGGGTGACGTGCTCATTCATGCCTTGCCCATTTTTCATGTGCACGGTTTGTTTGTGGCCATTCATGGTGCCTTGATCAATGGCAGCAAAATGATTTGGATGGCCAAGTTTGATCCCAAATTTGTCATCGCCAAAATGCCCGAAGCAACGGTGTTCATGGGCGTCCCCACTTTGTATGTTCGCCTTTTGGCCGAGCCTGGTTTGACAAAGCAAGCCGCACGCAACATGCGCTTGTTCATTGCAGGCTCTGCACCCTTGTTGATTGAAACTTTCACTGAGTGGCAGCAACGCACCGGTCACACCATCTTGGAGCGTTATGGCATGAGCGAAACCGTCATGCTGACCTCCAATCCTTACGCAGCAGACAAGCGGCATGGGGGGCAAAGTGAGCGTCGTGGCGGTACGGTCGGATTTCCTTTGCCTGGCGTCAAATTGCGCGTGCAAGGCGACGATGGCAAAGCTTTACCTGTGGGCGAAATTGGCAACATCCAGGTCAAAGGCCCGAACGTGTTTCAAGCCTACTGGCGCATGCCTGAAAAAACAAAAGAAGAGTTCACCTCAGACGGCTTTTTCAAAACGGGCGATGTGGGCAAAATTGACGAGCGTGGTTATGTCACCATTGTGGGACGCAGCAAAGACTTGATCATCAGCGGCGGCTACAACGTCTACCCTGCAGAGATTGAAGGCTACATCAATGAAATGCCTGGCGTCGCTGAAAGCGCGTTGGTGGGCGTACCGCATCCTGATTTTGGTGAAGTAGGTGTGGCCATTGTGATTGCCAAGCCTGGCGCGCAAATAGACGCAGACAAGATCATTGCGACCTTGAAATCGCAACTGGCCAATTTCAAGATACCCAAAAAGTGTTTCGTGGTGCCGGAGCTGCCACGAAACACCATGGGCAAAGTGCAGAAAAATTTATTGCGAGATCAGCACAAAAATTTATTCTCAGCGTAAGACCAAGACTGGCACATGGCAGTGTGTCAGCACTTGTTGCGTCTCACTGCCCAGCAGCAAACGCTTGATGCCTTTGCGGCCATGTGAGGCCATCACCACCAAATCAGCTTTGTGTTTTTTGGCGGCTGCAATGATGGCGTCGGAGACGATGTCGGAGCGGCTGACCACGCCCTTGGCTTTGACGCCTTTGGCGGATGCCGCTTTTTGAACAGCATCGACTGCTGCTTGCGCCTCGTCTGTCCATTGGGCCTCAATGCGTGCCACATCTTTGGCATTCAGGGGAATGCTGCCTTCGAAATAGGCCTGAGGATAACGAGGCACTACTTTCAGGGCAATCAATTCGGCGCCGCAGGTAGCGGCCAAGCCAATGGCGTCGGCAACTGCTTTTTTGGACAGGGTTGAGCCGTCGGTGGCAACAAGAATACGTGCATACATGGTGTGCTCCTTTTGAAGTGATGACCAAAGTCTAAAACTCTCAATTTCGCCCGTCTTGATGTAAATCAAGTTTCATGAAAGCTTGCGCCCTTATCTTCAGGGCATGGCTCAGCAAGCACTCCTTCCCGATTTAGAGGTTTTGACATCTCAATGGTCTTTGCTTGATCATGCCCAGGAATGGTCCGATTTCAGTCAAGCCAGTGCCCTTGAACCCGGCCAATGGACTTCCAGTGTGGTGTTTGAAGGCATGCATTGCACCGCGTGTGCGATCAACATTGAAGAGGCGTTGATGTCTGTGCCCGGTGTCAAGTCGGCGCAAATCAGTGCAGCGAGTCACAGGGGTCGGGTGGTCTGGTCGGCCGATCAAACCCAGCCTTCGCAGTGGATGAGGGCAGTTGCTCAGTTGGGCTATCGCACCGTCCCTGCCAATGATGCCTTGGCCAATGAAGCGCGCCGGGAAGACGCTCGCAAAATGCTGTGGCGCTGGGGTGTTGCGGGACTTTGCATGATGCAGGTCATGATGTACGCAACCCCTGTTTACATGAGTGAGCCCCAGGACATCGCACCTGACATGGTGCAGTTGTTACGCTGGGCTTCATGGGTGCTGTCGCTGCCTGTTTTGTTTTTTTCTTGCATGCCTTTTTTCAAAACGGCATGGCTTGATTTGAAGCAGCGAAAAATCAGCATGGACCTGCCCGTGGCCATTGGCATGGGCGTGACCTTTGTGGTGAGCACCATGGGCACGTTCGAGCCACAGGGGCCTTTTGGTGCAGAAGTTTATTTTGACTCCTTCACCATGTTCGTTTTCTTTTTGCTCACGGGTCGTTGGTTAGAGCTCAGGTTGCGCGACAAAACGGCAGGAGCGTTAGAAGCCGTCATGAACAGACTGCCGGATGCCGTGCACCGAAAGTCCCTGAACGGCCTCTGGGAGTTAACGACCCTGCGACATTTGCGCGTGCAAGATTTCATTCAAGTCAAGCCTGGTGAAGCTTTTGCGGCGGATGCCAACATCGTGCAGGGTGAAACGCAAGTGGATGAAGCGCTTTTGACGGGAGAGTCAAAACCCTTGCCCCGATCGCCAGGTGAACGCGTGTTGGCGGGCAGTTTGAATTTAACGGGCACGGTTGAAGTGCAAGTCTTGTCCGTGGGCAAGCAAACCCGATTCGGTCAAATGGTGGCCTTGATGGAAAGTGCTGCAGTTTCAAAACCCAGCATGGCCCTGTTAGCCGATCGGGTGGCCAAGCCCTTTTTGTGGGGCGTCTTGCTTGTGGCCGCACTGGCCGCAGCTTGGGGTTGGCAAGACAGCCCTGCGCATGCGTTGATGGTGGCGGTCTCGGTGCTGATCGTGACATGTCCTTGTGCGTTGTCGCTTGCAACGCCGGCGGCCATGCTGTCTGCGGCAGGTGCGTTGGCCCGCGCTGGCGTTATGTTGCGCAGCTTGCAAGCTCTTCAGAGCTTGGCACAAGTTGATACGGTGATCTTTGACAAAACGGGCACCCTGACCCAAGAGGACTTTAGTCTCCAGCGCATTCTCACCCGAGAGGGTGTATCAGATCAGCAAGCCTTGTTTTTGGCGGCTGGATTGGCGAAGCACTCCCTGCACCCTGTGTCCAGGTCTTTGGTGCGCGCCAATGTTCACACGTCGGATGTTCAGCCTCAGTTGGAGAACATTCAGGAATTTGCGGGGCAGGGCGTTCAAGCGACATGGCGTCAAAGCGACAACAGGGACGGTGTCGACAATCGAAAAGAGCTGCGTTTGGGCTCAGCAGCGTTCTGCGGCTTGCCATCCATGCAGGGTGATGTGTTGCAGGCCTGTCTCAGCGACCAAGAGGGTTGGTTGGCCACCTTCGAGTTTGCCGAAACACCGCGCGAGGAAGCATTAGCGACTTTGCAAGCTTTGAAGCAAATGGGTTTGCGCGTTCGCGTGTTGTCCGGAGATGGTCAAGCGTCTGTATCGCATCTTGCTGCGCGCTTGAACATTGCCGATGCCATGGGTGCTTGTTCGCCTGAAGAAAAGCTCCAACAAGTGAAACTGGAACAGGCCCAAGGGCATCGGGTTGCGATGGTGGGCGATGGTCTGAATGACGGCCCTGTGTTGGCAGGGGCTGATGTGTCTTTTGCTCTGGGTCAGGCGCTGCCATTGGCGCAATCCAAGGCTGACTTTGTGTTCATGGCCAGTGATTTGAAGCCCTTGGTGGCCACCTTTTGTTTGAGCCGAAAAACGCTCCAAATTGTGCGTCAAAACCTCATTTGGGCGGCGGTCTACAACTTCTCTTGTGTGCCGTTGGCGGTGTTGGGCTATTTGCCAGCTTGGTTGGCAGGCCTAGGCATGGCATGCAGTTCTCTGGGTGTGGTGTTGAACGCCATGCGATTGTCCAAAACCCTTCAGTTTGATGTGAAAGGACTTGCCTGATGGACATCCTGTATTTGTTGATCCCTTTGTCGGTGGCCTTGGTCTTTTTCATCCTGGCAGGCCTCTGGTGGGCTGTGAACCGCGGTCAGTTTGAAGACATAGAGGCAGAAGGGGAGCGAATTCTTAGAAATGATTGACTTAAGTCAACCTAAGCGTTTGCCCTAACTGCGACACTAGATTCGTATTTTTAGAAGAGGTGAAAATGAAATTTGCCAACGAACAGGCAGGCGTCTACAGCGATACCGTTGTCAGACAATTTGCCATCATGACGGTGGTTTGGGGTGTAGTGGGCATGCTGGTTGGCGTGATCATTGCAGCTCAATTGACTTGGCCAGAGCTCAACTTTGGCATTCCATGGCTCAGTTACGGCCGTTTGCGTCCTTTGCACACCAATGCCGTGATTTTTGCGTTTGGCGGTTGCGGCTTGTTCGCTTCGGCCTATTACGTGGTTCAAAGAACCTGCCATGTTCGATTGTTTGCCGAGAAGTTGGCTTCCTTCACCTTTTGGGGTTGGCAACTGGTTATCTTGGCGGCAGCCATCACTTTACCTTTGGGTTACACCAGTGGCAAAGAATATGCCGAACTCGAGTGGCCCATTGACATCCTGATCACACTGGTCTGGGTGTCTTTTGCCATTGTGTTCTTTGGCACGGTTGGCACCCGCAAGGTGCGCCACATTTACGTGGCCAACTGGTTCTTTGGTGCCTTCATCATTGCCGTAGCTTTGTTGCACTTGGTCAACAGCGCGGCCATGCCTGTGGGTCTCATGAAGTCTTACTCTGCTTACGCCGGTGTGCAAGACGCCATGGTGCAATGGTGGTACGGCCACAATGCGGTGGGCTTCTTCTTGACCGCAGGCTTCTTGGGTATGATGTACTACTTCATTCCGAAGCAAGCAGAGCGCCCCGTCTACAGCTACCGCTTGTCGATTGTTCACTTCTGGGCACTCATCTTCACCTACATGTGGGCGGGCCCTCACCACTTGCACTACACCGCATTGCCCGACTGGACTCAGTCTTTGGGTATGGTGTTCTCGCTCATTTTGTTGGCGCCAAGCTGGGGCGGCATGATCAATGGTGTCATGACCTTGTCTGGCGCTTGGCACAAACTTCGCGATGACCCCGTGCTGCGCTTCCTCATTGTGTCCTTGTCCTTCTATGGCATGTCCACTTTTGAAGGTCCCATGATGTCCATCAAAACTGTGAACGCTTTGTCTCACTACACCGACTGGACTGTGGGTCACGTGCACTCGGGTGCTTTGGGTTGGGTGGGCTTGGTCACCATGGGCACCATGTACTACCTGATTCCTCGTTTGTTCGGTCAGAAAAAGATGTACAGCGTGAAGGCCATTGAAGCGCACTTCTGGATTGCCACGATCGGCATCGTGATTTACATCGCGGCCATGTGGATTGCTGGCGTGATGCAAGGTTTGATGTGGCGTTCTGTCAATGCAGACGGTACCTTGACTTACACCTTTGTTGAGTCTGTCAAAGCCACTTATCCCTTCTACATGTTGCGTTTGTTGGGTGGTTTGTTGTACTTGGGCGGCATGTTGATCATGTTGTGGAACACGCTGAAAACAGCCACCAATGGCCGTGCCGTTGATGTGCAAATTCCAGCACCCGCACACGCCTAACAGCATCAGGAGAAAAATAAGATGTCCAATCCTTCAAATTCCGGTGGCATGTCCCACGAGAAAATTGAAACCAGCAACTTCCTGATGATCGTTCTGATCTTGGTGGTGTTGTTGTTCGGCGGTATGGTCGAAATCGTGCCGTTGTTTTTCCAAAAATCAACCACAGAGCCTGTGCCTGGTTTGAAGCCCTACACAGCCTTGCAAGTGGCGGGTCGCGATATTTATGTGCGTGAAGGTTGCTACAACTGCCACTCCCAAATGATTCGACCCTTCCGCGCTGAAACATTGCGTTACGGTCCTTACTCCGTGGCGGGTGAGTTTGTGTACGACCATCCCTTCCAATGGGGCAGCAAGCGCACAGGTCCCGATCTAGCGCGTGTCGGCGGCAAATACTCAGACGACTGGCATCGCATCCACCTGATCAACCCACGTGATTTGGTGCCTGAATCCAACATGCCTGCGTACGCATGGTTGGAAAAAGCGCCAGTCGATGGTGACAGCTTGCCGGCTCACATGAACGGGCTTCGCAAGCTCGGTGCGCCTTACAGCGACGAAGAAATTGCCAAAGCCACGGAAGACGTGAAAGGCAAAACTGAATTGGATGCTGTGATTGCCTACCTGCAAGGCATGGGCATTCACCGCAAATAAAGGGAGCACAGAACATGGATGTCAACACACTTCGATCGGTTGTGACCGTGCTTACCTTCATCTTGTTCCTTGGAATTTTGGTGTGGACACTGTCTAAGCGTCGTTCAGCAGACTTTGAAGAGGCGGCCAAGCTGCCCTTCGGTCAAGACGACTGAAGACCCCAGATCAACGAATAGAAAGAGAATCTGAAATGAGTGACTTCACAAGCAATTTCTGGTCTTTGTATGTGGCCGGCATTGCGTTGGTCGGCATCGTGGCATGTTTGCTGTTGCTGTACTTCAGCGGCAAAGCCAAAGCCATGACCGCCCACGACAACACCACAGGGCACGTTTGGGATGGCGATTTGCGTGAAATGAACAATCCATTGCCACGTTGGTGGGTGGGTCTGTTTTTAATCACCATCGTGTTTGCATTGGCTTACCTTGCGCTGTACCCGGGCTTGGGTAACAGTGCGGGTAAATTGGGCTGGTCATCAGCGGGTCAATACGATGCAGAAGTGGCCAAAGCCAATCAAGCGCTTGAACCTTTGTACGCCAAATTTGCTGGCATGCCGCCAGAAGACGTGGCCAAAGATCCCCAAGCCATGGCCATCGGCGATCGTTTGTTCATGAACAATTGTGCTCAGTGCCACGGCTCTGATGCGCGAGGTGGCAAAGGCTTCCCCAATTTGACCGACAAAGATTGGTTATACGGTGGCACCCACGAAAAAATCAAAGAAACATTGGTGAAGGGGCGCATAGGTAATATGCCCCCCATGGCAGCTGCTGTGGGATCTGCTGACGATGTTCGCAATGTGGCGCACTATGTCTTGAGTTTGTCCAACAGCCCGCACGATGCGTTGCGCGCTTCTTTGGGTAAGCCTAAGTTTGTAGCCTGTGCGGCTTGTCACGGCCCTGATGGCAAAGGTAACCAAACCATTGGTGCGCCTAACCTGACGGATGACATCTGGCTTCATGGTTGGGGTGAAAACGCCATCATTGCAATGGTCAACAACGGCAAGGTCAATCAGATGCCCGCACAAGCTGGCAAACTCACAGATCCACAACTTCATGTTTTGGCTTCGTATGTTTGGGGTCTCTCCAATCAGCCGGCTGCTAAATAATCTGCGGCTAAATCATCAAGAGAACTGTTTTGGAATCTGCAGATCAGACAAAGCGTAAAGTGATCCCCATTGTTCCTTCCCAAGAAGGGGCGATCGATGCCTCCGAAGAGGGCGCATGGGGTGAACTTTATGCGTCCCATCAAAAAATTTACCCGCGAAGTGTTCAAGGCATTTTTGCCAAATGGCGCTGGGGGTTCGTTTTTTTAACGCAAATTATTTTTTATTGCTTGCCCTGGCTAGAGTGGGGGCAGCGCCAAGCGGTGCTCTTTGATTTGGGTGTCAGGCGCTTTTATATTTTTGGCATCGTTCTCTATCCACAAGACTTCATTTATTTGACAGGCTTGTTGGTCATCTCCGCATTTTCTTTGTTCTTATTCACCGCCATCGCGGGTCGTTTGTGGTGTGGCTATGCATGCCCTCAAACGGTCTACAGCGAAATTTTCATGTGGATAGAGCGCAAAGTGGAGGGCGATCGCACAGCGCGCATGCGCCTTGACTCTCAAGACATGTCCTTGGAGAAACTGGTCAAGAAATGGTACAAACATTTCCTTTGGATTGGTTTGTCCATTTGGACTGGCTTTACCTTTGTTGGTTACTTCACACCCATCCGTGAACTGGGCATGGAATTCTTTTTGGGCAACATGTCGTCCTGGGAAGTGTTTTGGGTCTTCTTCTACGGCTTTGCCACCTACGGCAATGCCGGCTTCATGCGCGAACAAGTTTGCAAGTACATGTGCCCCTATGCGCGCTTTCAAAGCGCCATGTTCGACAAAGACACCCTGATTGTCACGTACGACGCAGAGCGCGGTGAACCGCGGGGCGCACGTTCCAAAAAAGCAGATTTGGCCACCCTGAGTTTAGGTGCGTGCGTTGATTGCACTTTGTGTGTGCAAGTTTGCCCCACAGGCATCGACATTCGCAATGGCTTGCAATACGAATGCATTGGCTGCGGCGCATGTGCTGATGTCTGTGACACCGTGATGGACAAGGTGGGATATCCACGGGGCTTGGTGAAATATTCCACCCAACATGCGATGCAAAACAAGTGGACTTCGTCGCAAACCTTGAAGCACATCTTCAGGCCTCGGGTGCTCATTTATACAGGTATTTTGTTGTTGGTCGTGGCCTTGTTGTTTGGCAGTTTGCTGACGCGAAAGTCCTTCAAAGTGGATGTGGTTCGCGACAGGGCAACATTGGCGCGGATCGTCAGCGGCGGCAACATTGAAAATGTGTACCGTTTGCAGATCATGAATGCCGCTGAAAAACGCCAACATTTCAAAGTGACGGCTGAGGGCATGTATGAACTGAAAGTGCTCACAGACTCCGAAGATTTGACGGTGGAGTCCACCCAATCACGTTGGGTTTCAGTTCGACTTCAAGTTCCTTATGATTCCGCCGTGCCTGGTTCATACCCTGTGCGATTTACCATTGAAGCTTCTGATGACAACGAAACAGGCCATACGCTGCTTGAAGAGAAGTCTGTCTTTTTAATTCCGCGATAAGCTTCATCCGACTCACACATCAAGAAACGAGCGCTTCATGAATACAAACACTTTGACGCATTCAAATGTGAGCCAAGCCAAGCCTTGGTGGTCGTTTGGCATGGTCTGGATGATCATTGCTGGCCCAGCTGTGGTGGTGGTGGCGGCTTTTGCGACGCTTTACTTGGCGATCACCATTCCCGACCCGGTCCTGCCAACTGAGGCACTGAACCCACGCAATGCCATTGAAAATCAAGAAAAATTAGACGCTGCCATGGCCCCTGCGCTGCAAGCTCGAAACCACGCAGCAACGGGCGTCGTTCCAGCCTCGAAAAAATAACAAAACTGGAGACAAACATGCTGGCTCAAAGACTGATGTGGATTGTGTGGCCCGCCTTTTTGGTGGCAGGCTTGCTAGAGTTGGTGGTGTTTGGCATGTTTGACCCCGAGGACATGCATTGGTTCGGTCAGCAAATGACCCTGTCAAGGCAAGGCGTGTACACCGTGTCATTTTTTGTGTTTTGGGCATTGGCCATGGTGTCGAGTAGCCTCACCACGCTGTTGTCCATGTCACCCTTCGAGGTCAATCGATGTCCTGTGCCGGTGGACAAACGCCCCCCCAATTGCACGCAAGGTGCAGAGGGCGACAAGGGTTGCTGCTAAGTCTTTGAACTGTGCCTCAATGGCATTGAGGCTGCGTATTCACCATGCGCTGTAGCGCCTCGGTGTCCAAAATTTTCACGTGGCGTTGTTTCACTTCGACAATGCCATCCTCGACAAATTTGGAGAAAGTGCGGCTGACTGTTTCAAGTTTGAGACCCAAGTAACTGCCAATTTCTTCGCGTGTCATGCGCAGAACCAATTCTGACTGTGAAAAACCGCGTGAGTGCAAGCGCTGCACCAAGTTCAACAAAAAGGCCGCCAAACGTTCCTCGGCACGCATGCTGCCCAACAACAGCATGACGCCATGTTCGCGCACGATTTCTCGGCTCATTATTTTGTGGACATGGTGTTGCAAGGCGGTTACCTCGCGGGAAATTTCTTCAATGCGATCAAAGGGCATGACGCAAACTTCGGCATCTTCTAAGGCCACTGCATCGCAGCTGTGACGGTCGTTCACGATGCCATCCAGGCCAATGATTTCGCCAGCCATTTGAAAGCC
>JACCDO010136595.1_pt1 | contig 13780 bp, 16 predicted proteins | sample 7446101 | NCBI WGS metagenome assembly JACCDO01 (sample SAMN15323440, study PRJNA562643) | freshwater metagenome | isolation source: river surface water | place: USA:Blue River Watershed | collected 2017-08-16
ACTCAATACTTGGTAATACATATGGTGGTGATATTCGAGCAATGACGTTTGGTTTACCTAAATTAACCTCACCCGATGAACATATGAAATACATAATCTGTGTGGAGGGTGTATATCCACCAAGACCATAATACCATGACAAAAGACGATATAATGTATAACGTACAATTATGTGACGTTGTATACAAAGAGGAAAAAGATATTGACTTCAACTCCTTTGGATTAACCAAGGTTAAGTGGGTTGACGATAAGAAATCAGATACGCAGGCATTTGTTGCCATGAAAGGTAAATCTATCTATGTTGTTTTTAGAGGAACCTCAAGTAAAAAGGATGCACAGAACGATGTATCAATTGACAAAGTTCCCTTTATTAATGAGGGTGATAAAGTTCATATTGGATTCCTTTCTTCTTGGGACTCTGTAAAGGATATTATCTTTAAGAACATCGATAAGATGAGTGGGTATAATAAGATTGTTGTATGTGGACATAGTTTGGGTGCAGCCGTTGCTACGTTGTGTGCATATAATCTTTCACATGTATATGATACCCCAATTGAATGTTGTACCATAGGAAGTCCAAGGGTGGGTAATAAGACCTTTAAGGACAACTATGATAACAAGAAGATTAAAACCTATAGAATTGTTCATAATAACGATGTGGTAACACATTCACCATTTATTGGTTATCACCATGTAAATTATATGTTACGTATCGACCATGATGGTAACATCAAGAAGTTCATGATTGATTGGGACCGTGCTTGGAATTATATTAAATCCATGTTTTCAGGCAAGAACGTCAAAGACCATATGACCGATAGTTATATAAGTTCATTAAAGAAGTGGTACGATAAACAACCTTAATATGGGATTCAATAGTTGCATATTACCATCCATCGAAAGAATGGAAGAAGAGATTGACTCCAATGGATTGGACGTCTTTGTTAAGTTGTATTCAAAGTATGACTCAATATCGGGTGAAACCGACCGTGTGGAGTTTCTTGAGATGAAGATGAAGGAGTATTATGATAAACAACCGTAAATTTGAACCTCGTATGCCGGTATCGAGAATATAATATATTTATATAATAAAAAACAAATAAGACATGTATAAGAACTTTAATTTAACCGAATCTGAAAGAGAACAGATTTTAAAACAACATCAGTCACACGGATATAAGAAACCATTAAACGAACAAGAGGTTGGTGGTTATAAAGAAGGTCCAGGTGAAAAACAAACACCTGAATTAAACCACTACAGTAAAATTGTTAAACCACAGTTATCCAATGCGGGATTTAAAGATGCTTATGAGAAAAATTTGGTACCGTATGGCACAGAAAACTCGATGGTTTATGGTAACCATAACACCGGTGTAAATGTTGTGTGGGATAGAAAAAAGGGAATTTATTCTGTTTATGTTGGTAACAATAAGGGGTTAAAAACATTTTCACTTGGTCCTGCGGACTCAAGACTCGTTGCAAATAATGTTGTGAAATATGCGTTATCATTAAAGAATCGTGTGTCTTTAAATGAACAATACGAAGATGAGTCCATGGGTGATGACACTAATGACGGGTCAGAACAAGATATGGGTTCATCATATAATTTGGTTGTTGATAACAGCATTTTTATTCCCATTGAAAGTTTTACAGTATACGTTTCATTTGACGAAGAAGATGACGATGTTCCTGTAAGGGTTAGTCAAGACGAGGAGGGTAATCCTGTTTTTGATGTGAGTGAGGTTATGATGCCTGAAGGTGGTAATCCTGAAGATTTTATTAACGCAATTAAACAAAAAATGGGTGATAATCCTTTTGAATCTTTCAAATATCACGGAACCATCTTATATTATGAAACAGGTAAAACTAATAATTATTAATCCCACAACAAAATAACATTTAAAACCCACCTAACGGTGGGTTTTTTATTTTATGATATTAAGTAACTCCTTTGCGTAGTCCATATGTCCTTTCTCCGACCAGTGATCATCACCTATACCCGTCTCTTGTCTGATTGTTTGGTAATTTTTTCCCCATACAGATTGATCATACCATTCCCATATATGTAAGGTCATATCCTTCATGGTATATCGAATCATATTCTCCCATGATTTTATTTCCTTTTCTATAACATCACGTGCACCATTCTCGTCGATTCTATTGGCAAGCAGTCGTTGCAAGTTTTCTTCACTTATATCGGGAAAAAGATTGTGCGGTGAGTTGGCGTTGATAAACCTCCATTTTCCGTCCCCATTAACAAGCCTCATACGTTCTTTTGGGGACCAGCCGACAAATACCACATCACCGGGTTTAATGTCCCTTATATGGTCACAGAATGACTCCAGAATGGTATGATTGTCCACCCCGCCTTCGGCGTGGTTTTGGTATGCACAGTTTAAATCCTCGGATAGAATCTTTCCCCATGTCTTTGGATAATATCCCTTTATATCTCTGTATCTAATAAAGTTTAATATGTTGTTGTTTTCGAAATCCACCGAGAACGAATCCCCGAACACCCATAATGTCCTCATATTTATTAAATATGAAATGTCATGTTATTGATGTCCCGCAGTCCGATAACTGCATGAATTGTGTTCCCTGTATGAGAATTAGATTAATGGAGATGGGTTTCACGTCAGGACAAGAAATTGAGGTGGGCGAAAAGAAGTTCGGTCTGCACATGATAAACTTTATTTCACCTAATGGACATATCGAACAAACCGTTGCATTGAGACCCGAGGAATTGGGTAGAATCTGTTTGGGAAAATGAACCTCGTACGCCGGTCTCGAGAACCGGGACTCACACGCCGGGGTTGAGTTTTATATTTAAATGGGTTATATTTATGAGATATGATTGACGTTAAAAATTTCTTTAGGTTCATTGCAAATAAAAATCCGAAATATTCAGGAAAAGAAAGTGTAAAATCATTATATAATGGTTTCATTATACCTATGGACGGGGAATCCACGATTGATGAAGAAAACCTTACATTAAACGGAAAATTCGGAAATGTTAATATCCATAACTACAAAAACAATGTGTGGCATATTAGAGAGTTCGTGGACGGTGAAATTAAATCATATTATGTGCAAGTAAAGATGGACAATATACAAGGAGAAATGTATTTGGAAAGTGTATATGTATATGGCAAGGGGGTTGATGGTGATGCAATTGTTCGTCGTTTTAAAATGATGGGTGAGGGTGACACGGAACCAACAATGCATGAACATCCAAAAGATGATGTTGACGATTTTTCAGATTTGCAGTTTGATAGAAATAGAGAGGACACAGATTATGTACTGCAATATTTCCAAGATATATTGGAAGATAATTTGGATGAGAATGAAAAAGAATGGATTAAAGATAATGTGGACTTTGAATTGGAAGACATATTTGCACCAATGGATTTGGTGGACTTTAGTTGGAGCATTAGAAGAATATATGAAAATGGGGGAGGTCCATATATAATTGACCAGATTTATTATTACTTAACCGAAGCGTATGGGAGTGCAGCAGAATATCAATGTGATTCAATGAATTATCTATTTGATGGGGATGGTCCAAGCAATTTAAGTAATATTAAAGAAGTGAGAGTTCAATGGCCATACGCATACCTTATGTTGAATGAAGATAAGGTGTCAGATGAGGAAGGAAACCCAATGGCAGCATATTGGGATTCATCCGTGGATTTATATGATTCAGGTAAAATATGGAGAGAAGTGGGGTTAAGAGTAGACCTCGTTAAAAAATATATTCAAATGTATCCGTTTAAAATAAATTAAAATATATGGGAACAGCTGCAAAAAAACCAAGAGCAATGAGAAGTGTTAAATCGGGAATTAAAAATTTCATCCGAACACATAAAAACACATTAATCATTAATAGATTAATCAAAGAACTGAAAAAATAAATGAAAATACTAATTGACGAATCACAATACAATCGTATTGTATCTACATTAAACGAACAAAATCAAGTAACAACACAACCAACATGTAATGAAAATGGATGCTATGGAACTTATGTGGGGCCCGAATTTACCAATAATGGTGATGTGGCTCATCAATATTCAAACACTATTACCAAAGAAGTTGGCAAGAAGTTAAAAGAATTATTTAAATCGGGAACTTATGTTAAGGTTGATATGGACGGTATTCGAATGTCAACAAAGGGGATGGGTAGCGGAAATGTTGTTTATAAAGTTATCATTCCTTTTATCGGAGTTTCAAATGAATGTGATGCAATGACAGGATTTGCTCACGTGGGTGGATGGGGTCATACACCGGCATTATCGGCAAGAAAGTCCGAAATATTGAGTTACATACCATCAGGAAAAACACAAAATCAAGTTGTGGATAATCAATTAGATGTTAGTGATTTAACAAAAACAAAAGAAGGATTAGAAGAATATTGGATTCAATGGCGTCATAGAGATTATCAATCCAAATGTGGTGCGGGTCAATCAAAGGTTGCACCAAAAAAATCAACACAATCAACTTCTAATAGTCAAAAGAAATTGGTAATTAGAACTGCCGACTTATCTTCATTTATGGAAGCGATTAAGTCGGGAACAGAAGGTAAGACGTTTGATTTGAAAAAATCAACCGCAGATGTTGACAGATTTGTTGCAAATTTTGTTGAGGACCCTAACGGAACAAAAGTTATCAAAATGGTTTTGGCAGTAAGTTTACCTAATAAACCATGTGAGTCTTGTAAGTCCATTTTAACCAAAAACAATGCACGGGTGGTTGACGAGGGTACTTTTGAAGGTGGAAAAAGAGAATACAATTTAATTGCGATTATATCGTAATTTAAAAATACTCCGGGGTTGAAGACCCGGACCTAGGACCGGGACTGGTTACTTTTCCCGCGGGGATATGAATTCGCTACTCATATCCCTTTTTTTATGTATTTATATATGATGAAAATTATCTTAACCGAATCACAAATAAGTCAATTAAAAATTGATTTGTTGGAGGGTAAATTAGGGACCACTGAAATGTTCATAGAAAAATCACGTAAAGTGCATGGTGATAAGTATGATTATAGTAAAAGTGAATATAAGGGAAAAAGATCTCGTCTAACTGTAACATGCCCAAAACACGGAGATTTCGAAATATTACCTGATCGCCATTATAGTGGTGACGGATGTCCAAAATGTAGTAAAGAGAAAAACGCTCAAAATCAATTTAATAGAAGATTTACAAACGACATATTCATCGAAAAGGCGCGAAAAGTACATGGTGACAAATATGATTATAGTCAAGTAAATTATGAAACCGCAAGAATACCGATTACTGTTATATGTCCAAAACATGGACCATTTGAAATAACACCTAACAAACATTTATTGGGTGGTGGTTGTAAAGAATGTCATTTTGATAAAAAAAGACACTCAAAAAATGATTTTATCGAAAAGGCGAAGTTGGTGCATGGGGACAAATACAACTATAGTAAAGTGAAATATGTGAATGATATGACACCGGTTGAAATTATTTGTCCAAAACATGGGTCATTTTATGCAACACCGAATAATCATGTTAGTAAATCTTCGGGATGTGCATCTTGTAAAGAATCTAACGGAGAAAAAACTTTAAGGTCAATATTAAAAGATAAAGGATTGAAATTTATACCACAAGCAACATTTACAGAATGTCTTAATTATACCGATGAAAACACATGTGTTAGATCCACAAAATTAAAATTCGATTTTTATCTCCCTGATTTGAATACGTTGGTTGAGTATGACGGAGGTTTTCATTTTATTCAAATGCCCATCGTTAAAGATGAACAATTTATAAGAAACATATTAAACGACAAACAAAAAAACAATTTTGCAAAACGTAAAGGAATAAAATTAATACGCATCGCGTATACCGATTTAAAAAACCTTTTAGAAGAATTAGAAAAAGGTTTGGAAAGTGATAAACAAATGTACTTAAGTACAAAATACCCCACAGATAAGGGATGGCTCTCATATTTATAGAGTATGAAAATAATATTAAGTGAACAACAATATCATTCACTATTAAACGAATCAAAATCATTTGATGACTTCGCCGAAAAAAGAATGGGTGGTGCAAGTAAAATTGCTAATAGCGCAAAAGAAAAAGGTGGTCCGTCAATGTTGACTTATCACCATTTTATCGTTAAATTACCTTATTATAAAAAGGCTAGTGAAGGTAAATTTGATGTGGACGAAGCTAAAAAAGAATTTAATGAATGTGTTAAACAATTAACCGATAATATGCCACAAATCGAATTCCAAAAATTAATGGGTAAAATCGAAGTGTTGGGCGAATTAATTATAAAACATAAGTAAGAAATGAGAAAAGTTATAAAACTAACTGAAAGTCAATTAAAAGAAATTGTCGTTCAAAAAATAATGGAACAGTCTGATTGGAGAGATAAAGTTCTTTACAAACAACCCAATATTAAACGAGAACTTGGACTTGAAGAACCGGAAGACAATACTCCATTTCCAATGAAAAGAGATTGGTGGAAACAGATTGTTGATATAGATAAAGATGAAGTAGTTGTTGGTACTAACAATGACATTACATGGTTTTTAACTAAAGACAAAAAATACTACGCAAATTTTGAACCGAAAGGTGCATTTTATTTCTCGGATTACGAGGAAGACAATAAAATAAACAGTCTTACTGGTACATGGGTACCAAATAATTTTGGTGGTGTTACGGTAACATTGAAAGATGGTAGAACATTGACTTACACACCACAAGGTGGACGTGTACCAAAAATTACCGGAGGGAAACCAAAATATACTAAAGTATCATTTACATTAGATGATGTTACATCAGGTAAATCTGTGATTAAAAAGGGTATGTCAGGACCCGTTGTTGGAGAACTCCAAAAGATTATGTTGGAGTTGAATATGAAAATATCAAAAACAGGTAAAGTTGATAATATTTTCGGCCCAATAATGGATTTATCGGTTAGACAATTCCAAGCAACCAACATGCCTACAGGTAGTAAAGACGGTAAGGTTGGAAAAAATACGTTAAATCGTATGATTGAAGTTCGTGATTACGATGGTTCGGAAGATGAACCTGAAGTTGATGATAGTGGAATTAATGATACAAATCAAATGATTGAAGTATAATGAAATTAATTGAAACAATTAAAAATATTCTATCGGAACAAAAATTCAAAATAGGTTCAATTAAACCTCAAGAATTCCCATCCGATTATTTGGGCAAGGGGGGTGAGTTTGAAAGAGTGCAGAGACAAAACCAAAGATATGGTTTAAAAAACCCATTACAAATAACCACGTTTACGGATAATGCAATTAAATTAATTAAAAAATACGAATCGTTTAAAAATAAGCAATATTTGTGTCCAAGTAAAAAATGGACAATTGGGTATGGGACCAGATTGGATTTTCATCCTGAATTAAAAAATAAAACAATAACAGAATCTAAAGCGATTGAATTACTGAAAGCAGATTTAAAGAAGAATGTAGTTCCTGCGATTTTAAAATATGTTAAGGTCCCGTTGAAACAAAATCAATTTGATGCGTTGGTGTCTTTGATTTACAATATTGGAAGAAGTAGATTTGTTAATTCAAAACTTCTAAATGATATTAATTCGGGTAAAATAAAATCATTAAAAAAGAATTGGTCCGAATTTAGAAAAAGTGATGGTCAAGTTTCGAATGGTTTAATAAACAGAAGAGAAGAAGAACTTAACTTGTTTTTCATATAATGAAATTTAATAATTTAATATACGATTTAATACTTGAGGCAAGTAAGAAAGACATTCTAATTGATAAGATTGGTTTGAGCGAGAAGAACGCCGAGTTTTTGAGTGGTTTATGTGGACCATTGTCAGTGTTTATGGCAAATAAACTAATCGACATAATACACAATCAGTTTGCAAAAGAAAGAGGGGAACAACCAACAAGTAGACAAGATACAGTAGATTATATCAATCAAGGGTATACATTACAAACATCGAGACAACACATTATATCTATTATGGATTGGATTCGTGTTGGTTTAAATGGTAATGTGAAGCCGTATCAGAATTTAACATTCGACCAATTAGTTGCAGAATCAAAAAAATGGCACGATGAATTACAAGTTGGGGACTCAACGATAGATTACAAAGAAGAACATCCGGTGGTTGTTGATTTCAGAAATGATAAAGGGTATGGGTATTATTGGGTGAATTTAGAAACTAGAGATTGTAGTGAGGAATCTAAAAGAATGGGACACTGCGGTAGAAGTTCTGGCGTTCTATATTCATTAAGATTAACATTACCAATTGAAAACACAAAGTTTAGTAAAAATAGAAGTTTAGTTACCGCATCAGTTAACGACGATGGAATACTTTTACAAATGAAAGGTCCACATAATAAAAAACCATCAGAAGAATTGCACCCATATATTGTTCCATTTATTTTAAGTGATGTTGTTGGGGACTTTGGTTCGGAATATGCATCAGATCAAGATTTTCAATTAGCCGATTTACCCGATGAAGATATTAAAAAAATATATGACCAAAAACCTGATTTATTTGATAATAGAAAAGGTAAACGAGCGTTAAGGAAAATTGGTTTAATCGCCGATAGATCCAAAGAATCAATGTTATTTGATTTACATATTGATTCGGCGTATATTTCTCGTTATGTTGATGGTGACTGGACGGTTAGAAAATATAAAGATTCAAATGGTAGACAAAGAGAAGTTGGTATGTTTGAAACTTTATTGAGTGGTGACTATTGGGATTTATTTGATAATGGTGGTCAATGGGATACCGCATTAGAGTATTACGCGGATGATGATAATAAAGAAATCATTTTAGATTTAATAAAGGGTTTTGCAAGTCCCGATGAGATTGAAGGTAAATCATTAAATGAACTTATCCAAGAGTTTGATAACAATTATGAAATTAGAAATGCGTTAGGTAACGCAATGTCTTCGGCTGAAAGTGATTCGTATTATGTTTATTATAAAAATGCTCTTGAAAATGCTTTAAGTGAATACGGTACCGTTACAAAATTAAATGATGAAGGTGCAATAATTGAAATTGATTTACAAAAAGTGATAGAAAATCACGGACTTGGTGAAGATGAATTAGATGAATTTTTTGATAGGTGTGATGATAGTTACGAATGTGTGTTCGATGAGTTAATGGGGGATTACTATGAAAAACCTAATATACGAATTGACGATAGATGGACACCAGATATTAACGAAAATTATTTTAATGAAATCCTAAATGATTATTTAGGTGATGTTAGAATGTAATATTTATACATATGAAAATAGTAAAAATAAAGGAATCACAACTTAAAGAAATTGTTGGAAAAGTTATTGAAGAACAATTATTTAACAAAATTAAGGATAAGGTCCAAAGTTCATTAAAAAATATTGGTGATAAAATATCACCAGAAAAACCCTTACCCGGTAGAAAACCCGAAAGTGGTGAAAAACCATTATCACAACAATATCAAGAATTTATAAAAAAGTGGGAACCAATAAACAAGGATACCTCAAACTACAAAGTATTGGTTTATACCCAATCACAAAACGCCAATATAATTGATTCTGAATTACAGATGAAAGCTGGTCAAATTATAAATCAAAAAATGCAAGGACAAATTAAACCAGGTGAGACTCGTGGATTCAAATTAAAGGGGTCATTTATCCCTTTGGACGAAGTTTCATATATGGTTGAGGAGAATGGTCGTACAACATATTATTCTGCTAAATTAATCGAATTTACACCAAGTAATTAAAACATATGAAATTTAAAGTATTATTAGAAACGTTATTGATGGAATTATCTGGTGATGAAATTTATCAGAAATATTATAGTAACATACCCTATGATACTTTTATTGAAATAATAGGTGCAGACCCACAAACTATTATTGAAGATGGTAAAATAAAAAGAGTGGGGAAATACGGTAAATTATTATTATCACTTTACCAAAAAGGTGGTTTACAATTAGAAGATATACCGAAGGCAAATGAATATCTCGGGTATGTTTACAAACACAATGTAGCAATAGATTCAAAAAAAATAAATGGATTAGGTGATTTATACAATTTAATATCACAATTCATTGTAAAAACTAAATTAGATTTATCGTCAATTTTAGAAGCACTAAAACCGGGAGAAGATTATAAAATGCTTCATAACGGAAAAGAATGGTTTATTTTCCAACCATTAACGGAAAAGGGTTCATCGTATTTAGGTTACAATACTGAATGGTGCACCGCGTGGGGACAACATAGTACCAAAAAAGAATATAGAGAACGTAGTTGTAGATTTGATTCACATAATAACCAAGGACCACTTTTTATTATCATTAATAAAAATGATACTGACGTCAAATATCAATTACATATTGAGTCCAAACAATATATGGACAAAAATGATAGAAGAATAACGGTTTCAGATTTATTCGATGCGAACCCTGAAATTAAATATTATTTCTTCCCTTCTTTTGTGAGAGAAGTATCAAAAGAAGAGATACAAAATGAATTAAATAGAATTGATTTTTTATCACATAAAGACGGAATGGTTTTAATAATGAAATCGGTTGATGTGGTTGAAAATCGTTTAGTTCAGGCGTTATTAAATGAGGACATGGATTTATTAAATGAATTAATTTCATATGACGATAAAGAGCCCGATGATATTAGTATCTATAAAGGAAAATTAATCATTTCGGCTAATCAATTAGGGGGTGATTGTGAAGATGCCAGTAGAGCATACGATTTTTATGCGTATGAGGCTAACAACGGAAGTGAATATGTTAGAGATGATATCTATAACATGGATGGAGAAAATTTAGAAGAAATGTTAAGTGAATATCTACAGTCATTCTATGAGAACAAAACAGAGGAATTGAATAATGGTTTAAGTGTTAAAAGCTTCGATGAATTCAAAAACATTTATTTTACCATGTATAGAAATGATGACAACATCATAGATTGGTTTGAGGATAAAATATTAGATATCACCGTTGGTGATTATGAGCAGGCAAATGCGGATTATTTAAATCATATTAGTGAAAGTATTGATTTTGATGACCGACAGATGGAAATTAATTTAGTTAAATTTATAAAATTCTTAACTGTTAGAAATATCACTAAAATATCAGATGAAGGTGGTGATGATAAATCAGTGATGCCATTGTGGGATTTAATGGATAAATATCTTTACGAAAACGATATACCAACCGACTATGAAACGCAATATGTTTCATTAAATCAACCCACATTTAAAGGTGATTCATATGGGATAGACAAATTCACAGTTCAATTCTTTGAAAATATAATTGAGAATCCGGAATCAGAACATAAATGTTTAGAAATCAGAAAAACATTTTATGAGATTGTAAAAAAATATTTTAATTCAGGTAATTTTTATGAAGATGATAATAAAAGAATATTTTTAAAGTCAATGAACGTTAATTGTGAAAATGAAACTGTTTTATTGAAATATTTGAATAAAGAAACAAATGAAACTCATGAAGGTAATGTTAAAATCGAAAACATAGTACCTTTAATTAACAATTACAAGTTGTTTGAAAATAGAAATTTAATTCACCCAAGATTTTTATAACGGTGTTGTAACCCCTCTTTTAGAGACAACGATTGATGCCATTTTATTACCGTAAACAATTGATTCACCGATATCACCATTTTCCAAGTATTTTAAAGTAAATGCTGCTGTAAATGTGTCACCAGCACCACTCACATCAATGGTTTCTTTTGGGTCGGGGCTTGGGTAAATTACATTCATGTATTTTGCACCAACGGATCCTAATGTAATTATAATTTTATTTAATTGTTTTATATCAATATTATTATTTTGGTATTCACTCTCGTTTAATTTTATAAAATCAAAACAATCTATTAAATCCGAATCAATTTTTTTCTTTGTGTCCATAATTGATAATTTGGAATGGGAACATATTTCACGAATATTTTCGTAAGTTAAAAATCCTTTTTCATAATCACTTAAAATAACTGCGTCGGATTGTTGGATTCTATCGATTAAATTTTTTGTTAATATTAATTTATCGACATTTTCTTCACCATCATCGACCCTTAAAAACATGTGATTTGATTTATAATCCACATATCGGGTTTTGGTTATTTCCTTATTTTGATGATAAAAATTAATTTTAGTTTTCGGGGAAAGGGATTTTATATTCTCAACCACGTTTCCTGCCATCCCCTGATTCTCAATTTTAAACTTCGGGTTAAATACTGGTACGGGCGCTTCGGGACTTAATCGTTTTGAATCGCCATAGATAAACACATCTTTACACAATTCGCCAATAACGGTTATCTTCATAATAAGCTAATATAACAAAATAATCCACTCCAGTAAACAATAAAGATACCAAAATTCAATTATTTACTGGAGTGGATATATTTATCTAAAAACATCAAAATGGGAACTAAAATCAAAATCACCGAAGCTCAACTTAAAAACCTTATTAAGGGTAATAAAGAGAATACTCCTGTTGTGGAAACTAAAGTTGATGAGAAGCCGGCGGTTAATGAATCTATTGAGAAGATTAAATCTGTTTTTAAAAGATTTAAATAATACTCTTAATAATCTTTTTTATTGTTTCGACTGGAGTAATATCCTCTATTTTCATATCTGACCTATCATCAAAAAATTCTGCACCTCTCATAAAAATTGGTTCAAAAAATTCGTCGATGTGTTTTATTAAATCGTTACCTAAATCAATTGAACCCTTTTCACCGTAATGTAAATCATTTACTAAACCATTTGTTTCTTCATAAATGGTTTCATATTTTTTATATGGTATCATTAATTTATAACATTCAGCTTTATGGTCCATGTAATTGCACCATATAGGTCGTAATGTGGATTGTATCTCTTGTATTCTATCGTTACTCAAACCCTCACTGTTAATTAAAATTACCTTCATCCCTTTTTCGATAAAATTACCAATATCAACCAAGTCAATTTTTTTAGTTAAATCAATCACTAAATCACTATCTTTTTCTATGACAGATTTTATTGATTCATCGGCATCTCTCCACCTAACAAAATTAATACATTGTTTATCTTTAATCATGGAATCAGAAAACAATCTTTCAGGTGTTGTACTTTCAGGGGTTACCCACGTCCAATGGAGTACTTTTTTTGTTTCTAATAACTCACCAATAATCTTAATATAATCAATAATCTCATTCCAATATACCGAATAGTTGGCTCTATTCATACCAATCTGTTCAGTTGTGTTAATATCAACTTCATCGTTTTGTTTCGGATGATTCGCGAATGGTATGATATTAACCATCATATTTAATTCATTTGCAATCATGAATCTACTGATTGAGGTCCAACCAAAAATTACAATATCATTAGGTCCAATTTTTTTATAATCCTCAATAAATTTTTTAAAAATTGCTTGATTTGAAACTCCGTTAAATCCCCAATTAACAACCTCACAATCATAATATTCCGATAACACGTCGGCAAAATGTTTTGGTATGTATTGTTTATAATTCAGATATTTCTTAAACCACTCACTGTCACCGTCATAATGTCCTTGAAATGTGTGTGTAAATGAGTCACCTAAAACATAAATTTTAGGTTTTAATTTATTTGTAATAAATTCAATTGCATCCTTTGCAAATTCCTTGTTACCAAAATAACCTGGATGAGTATCGTCAGTAAAACCTTCGGTTTCATCTTTGATAGTTAATTTCTTTTCACTACAATAATGATTGATTGAATTGCAATCTTTAGTTAAAC
>JACCDO011246589.1_pt1 | contig 13780 bp, 13 predicted proteins | sample 7446101 | NCBI WGS metagenome assembly JACCDO01 (sample SAMN15323440, study PRJNA562643) | freshwater metagenome | isolation source: river surface water | place: USA:Blue River Watershed | collected 2017-08-16
CATTCTCCTGTATCGCTTCTGTTAAAATAGTAGGCTACTAATGCGAACATGTTGAATACTATATCGAATGATTAAGCGTTTAAAAGTCATTTTAAGTTATCCAGGGATATGTCTGGGGAAATGTGTTAAAAAATAAGAATTCCTCAGGAAATCCACATGAAGTGATATGCGGAGCATTCGCGGAATATAACCTTAAAGACTACAAATAGAATACTAAAAATGTTCTACCATATAAAGACCCTAAAGTAAACATATATGAGTTGGATATGTACTCATCAGCTAGTCTTTACATTAATAAGCCACTTGTGTGTGATAGGAGGAACTACTGTATTACTTATTTTCTTCTTGATTTAGAACGAGATTCAGAAAGAGAATATCTTTGCAGTATATATGTATGCTTTTATCCTAATATCTATACAGTGTAAAAATGAGTTTTTTCCTCTTCTTCTACATACAAACTACCTTATAAATAAAGTGAACACAAATGTTGACCAAAGAATTCGCTTATAACGCTCTAATTGTGTGCTTATATCCAATATATCACTTATTAATACTAGCATCACTTTTAGCAAACCCAGTTGTGGATTATTTCTTTATTCTCTTAGTCATACTTCGAGTAATAACACTTATAACCTATTGGACGTATTATCTAGACATAGTTGGATCAGCTGACCACATTTTAATCCAGACGTTGTTTATTTTTTCAAACGTGGTTGTATCCGTTGTAGCATACTCACAAAGTACATGGATAACCTCTTTTCAACTTATTATTCAATCTATACAATTCCTATTAAGTGGAGGAATCGTTATGTGTTGTTTACATTCTATACAACCTAAAAAGAGTATATATGTGAAGCTGGTGGATACAACTGCGAGTATTGATGATTGTGTCGTATGTATAGAGCCATTATCAGTTGGTCAGCCTGTTAAGACAACTTGTGGACATATATTTCATGCAGAGTGTATGCAAAAATGGATATCTAATCATACACCGCCTAGCTGCCCTGTATGTAGAGGAAATTTGGTTTAACCCTGTATCAAATATAGGGTTTAAAAAATGGATGTGGTTTCGTTTTCTTTCGGAGAGGAACCTCTCTCTTTTTGCACTCATTGCATAACTTATATCCTTCTGAGTCGTAGATAAAAATAAGATATTTTTTATCTTTCTTGATTACACACGTACAGATGTCCATTCTATAAGTGATTGTTGGTATTCTTATTTATCTTTAAATAAGAATTTAGTTTTCTCTATGATAACCTTCTTAATATGCAGTACTTATTTACAAAACTAGTACAAAAATAAAATTAAAAACAAAAATGTACGAGCTTTGCTCGACGCGCAAGCGCTACTTTTTTTTTATTTTTTGCAATTTTGAAAAATATTTATATTATTAATTATCTTACACATTTAAAACAACAAAGAACGCAAATTAAACAGACAACAATAAGATATCTACTTTTTAATATTTCTTCTCAATAGGGGGTCGTATACCTTCGATAAAATTGAGTTTTTTCCACTTATTCTACACAAGTTTACCTTATAAATAAATCAAACGTAAATTAAACAGATAACAAGATACCTATTTTTCTTAATAATCACGTAGCGTAGCGAAGTGCAAAATGATTTTACTAAATCGTTGTTTAAAGTGGGTTTTCTTAACAGGATTAAATATATGCTTTTCACTATGGTTAGCTGTTGTATACTACCAATCCATCAGAGAAATAATCCCTAATTGGTTATCTCTATGTGTTTACTTAGTGTTTACCTTACAAGTAAGTTACTCTGCAGTTATGTATGTAGTTATCCAACTATTTCCACATCAGGCATTATATGAATTGTACAATATCCTTGTATTAACTGTCCAGCAGTATGTTATAGCCTTAGGGATTACCGTGTACTATAGTACACAACATGAATTCTTTAGATTAGGCCAGGCATTATTTATGGTAAGTGCATTGTCTCCTGTGTGTCATATTGTGTCATTACTTAAAAAGAAAGGGGAAACTAAACGTACTATATTTACAATTGTTGAACACGCATGTGATTGTGTTAGCGATGGCGAGAGTAGATGTGGGAAGTGTCCGTGCCCTATATGTTATACCAATTTATCTTCTGGTACAGTGGTGAAAACAGGATGTGAACATTATTTTCACCTAGAGTGTTTAACGGATTGGATGAGGCATGCTATGTATCCTAGTTGTCCTACATGTAGAACGCATATTAGCTGGTAATTTTTTACTTTTAAAGAAGTAAAAAATGTACGTACAAAACCATTCAAATCGAGTGCGGAGTGGTCTCCTCATTTTATTAGATTAAATAGGTGTACATAAAGCATTCCATTTGTTGTCATTTAAGTATTCTTTATAGCTTTAAATATAGGATGCTTTTCCATTTTATAACTATTTCTTAAATGTTTAACATTTTTAAAAAAAAACTAGTACATTTTTAAATTTATTTTTATTTTTGTACTACTTTTATTTTAAATTTTGCAATTTAATTGTTTTAAATAAAAAGTAAAAAAGAGTAATACAAAAAAGATAACAAGATGCACAAATTACCTCAAATTACATGCAACTACGAAGCTCGATTAGTAGACGAATATACCGATCTTTATTTTGAATTAAAACGAGAAGAATCCGATATCCCACACATTCCTTATACTTGTTGCAAACGATTTCCCCGAATGAGAGAAAATAATAATAGATATGGTGCGTGTATGTGTAAACGACAACAACGCGTAAGAGACAACTCTAGAGACAGACTACGACACATACAGAATATATGTTTTAACAAACGAGACTCCATGATACCCCAATATTTCTTATCCAAGATATCCTCTTCTCTAAAAGGAAGAAACGCAATATCCAATGCACGCAAACGAGAAGTATGCAGAAAGATATCAATACTAATTGATTGTGAACTAATGGACTGCAAAAATATATCCGAGTTAATATACTCGTATGCTTCTAAAGACTATATGTATGCATATGAGTACCTATATGACAGAAATGTTTGCCTACTTTTTACCATTGAAGTAAACTCATTTTCATATTTAGAGTATACACAAGGAGGATGGTCTATTCTTCCAGAAGAGTCTTATACATGGGTACCATCCGGTTTACCTCCTATTGTAAAGGTAGAAGAATATCATGTATCGTTAGGCGGAAAAGTAGAATGCTTTCAGGTGGATATCTCGAGACACAAAAACAGTAAAGAGTGTCGGTATAAAAAATGTGTAGTCTGTGAGTATGCAAAATTTCATCATGGGTTTACCCTGTATAAAAATAAAGACTCGTTATTATCCTATATCGTGTGTAAATTAAAGTGATTTTGTACACACAATTATAAGTAGAATAATAATTGTTAGTTGTCATGATTACTACAACAGGTGAGAGATATAGATTAGGAGCATATGTAGCTACTGGAACAGGTTTTGTGTTATTCGCTAACTCATATCCTTCTAATTTTGTTATCACTATTGGGAACAAAAGGTATACAAAACCGAATATCCTTTCTAGACTGATTATTCCATTTGTTGGAGGAGTATACACAGCATCTGCAATGTATCATTCTTGTTTAGCGGTGGTTGACCCAATCATCCTTGGATATAAAATAGCAAACGAGTAAAGAGTATTTATACACGAAAGGTTTGTATAAATTTATCAAAGAAACATAGATAGAAGTGAGTTTTCATTCTTTATTCTGTTTAGTAACAAAACGAATGAATGCATCTTTCTTATACCAAACTTAGATGCTTTATAAAAAGAATACTTGGCATCCATCCTTTTATAGATATTGAACATACAGATACAAAATGTAATAAGGTTAAGATGTACATAGAACGTTTGCTACTTATACCTATTGTAAACACAGAAACATGTAAGGATATAAAAGGATGTTTTCTTGCAATACTTCAGACTAAAAAGAGTGAAATGAAGGATTTATTAGAACGTTCATTAAAAGAAGTTGCATATATATGTGAATGTTCTCCAAAAGAAAACAAAGATGAGTTAGAATTATTGCACGTGTATTTAACGTATATCTATTTAACATATACTGCTGAGTAGGCATATTTTTTACTTTACATGAAAGTAAAAAGAATCAAGCGTCTCTACTAATTGATTTCTTTAATTATAACATTTCAATCTCAAAAATAAGTGTACTATTTGCAGGAATTGGGCCCATTGCACGATCACCATATCCATACTCTGGAGGACAAGTTAAACGACACATTTCTCCCTGTTTCATACTTGCTACACACAAATCCCAACCACGGATAACTTGACCTACACCTAATGTAAAAGAAAATGGTTGTCCTCTATTACGTGAGCTATCAAAGATTTGACCATTGGTTAAATATCCGGTATAATGAACGGATACTTGGGTACCTTGTTGAGGTGTATTTCCGGAACCTTCTTTTAAGACTTGTTTCTGTAAATTGGATGACATTGTGTTTGCTTCGTTATTACAAGTAAGTAATCCTTTAAATCCGAATTTATATTCTATAGTTGTCTTTATTTACTATACAGTAAATAAATAGTTAAACATTAAAGTTGAGAACCACGTATCTGCGTTAGCTCTATATTTTTCTGGTCATTACTAATCTTATCTGTATCGACTACAACAATACTCTCTAAATTTGGCCCTGTACTATCTTCTACCTGAATGGTATCTCGTCTGTCAAGTTCATCTTTGTTTGCATATATATACAACCTGTTTTTAATAAACATAAATAAGGTTAATAATACGCTATATACAGAGAATGTGTTTGCTACTATTGAGAAAAATGGAGCTTTGGTAGAGGTTACAGTAGTTTTACTGATGAATGGATTCAGATTTACTAAAAAGACACCTGTAAGATTGGTAGAGGATACCTTTTTAATACTACTGTCATCTTGTGCCATCTGATACCCGTTATCAAAGATAAAAGGAATGTTAATATAGTTATAAACAGGACAGTTTATCTTATTTGATGGGATTGTCCATCCATCAAAATCTATTTTACGAGTAGTAGGATTTGGTATACAGGAAAACTTTTTATCATGACCTAATTGATTATTATCATATACGTAATAGTCTGTAAAATTAGTACTACTGCTATTTAATAATGGTTCGTTCTTTACATTGATTGAATATAAACGCTTATAATTTACATTATCAATCGTGTACTCACCATTTTTTGTGTAAACATCATATACATTTACTCTATATTCATTTTTTGGTGTAGTTGATGGTAATACATCTTTTAACCGAATAAGAATACTCTTACCATTTAAAGTTGCAGTTGCGACTACAATTGATAAATCAGTTGCTGATTGTATACCATTAACGTTAAAACTGTTTACATATAAAGGACTACATATTTTATTCACACATTCGACTATTCCTCCCATATTATCTACATTCTTCCAATTATTTTTTACTGTGGGGATGTACATTTCTAAAAATGTGCTAATAATGGTATTCTCAGATGTTTTATAAGATGACCAATAATTAGTAACATATAATGTATTCTTATTCGTAAAATCATCAATATAAGTAATAGTTAACTCAGTGTCAATTATTGCTATTTGTAACGTCTCATCATTTGCATCAATTGCATCAATTATAGTCAACACATTTGATATATATCCATTTCCTGATGTTATCGCTCTATATATATCCTGCTTAGGCATATTATATACAGATGATAAGGTTTTACCTTTAAACGTATGCGTTTTAAAATCAAATACTATAATACATGATTGATACTCTGTTCTATTTGCAGATGAATATGTATTTGTAATTACAGTAAACAAATAATTAGTTCTTAACTTAGTTTTTATTTCTGTATTATCTGTAACAAGAGAGCTACTATTTGTACAATCTAAACTATAAATCGGAATCATATTGTTATCTATATAAACAGAAGAATTACTTATTGTAAACACAGATGTATTCATACACATTCCTTGCTCATAACTGTATATATCCAATATAAACTCAATACTATTTTTCTTAGGTGTAACAGAGTAATAATTAAAAACATCCGTCATTAAATACTCATAATACTTACTACCATCCATAATAGTTATATTCGTTATATTTCCAGATGGTATCGTTTTTAGGCTAACTATTTCTTCTTTAGCTGTTACATTAGAAGTAAACAATGTATATGGATTTACATAGTATTTATATCCAGTCGAATCCTTAGATAATAATCGATGATTTTTAAATAAGTATGTGGTGTTCATATTATCATTTATGCTAACATACACATCATCGCCTATTTTAAAATTATTTGTTTTGATTATTACAGAATATGTAATAAGTATAAACTTAAACGGATAACACTTACTCTGAAATTGCGATATATAATACACACAAAACTGATTCTTCTGACTACTAACAACATACGCAACTAGATTCTTCTCATGATACAATATAAAATCTGACGGCTGAATCGGCAAAATATACTTATTAACAGTAGGAATCTTCAATTTAAATACATATCCTACTCCATTCTGCTCACCTATCAAATCTGTCCCATAGTTACACACAGGAAACTCCGTAGAAGAAAATGTTCCTCTATTTTGATAACACATACTAGATTTACCACTTGCAGTCACCATTTCAAACGGCTGAACAGTAGATACATCCACAAATTCAGAGTTCCATTCTATACGAGCTTGATACGAAGAATCCAACGTTGCCGTACTAATTAACTCATTCGTCACTATATCCGGTTTTTCCTGATTATTTACAAAAAGGAGTGCAAAAGCAATCGAGCATAATACTGGGACTAGTATAGTAAATATACCTCCCAACACATTCTTTGTCTTCTTACGCTGACGCTGTATAAATACAGAATCAACCTGGAAAATATCTAGTTTTGATACGAACTGAACGGACATCTTTTTTTAGATTTAATTCTAATTGGTAACATAGGAGAGAATATCCCAGAAAAAATCAGTTTAGTAGAGAAGATTGTCCAGAGTTATCTGAAGTAGTATTTAATTTAGTTCATCAATGTATTCTGGACGAAGTAAACCAAAATATGCATATAGATTGTCATTTTTAACTATATAGTAAGTTAAAAATATTAAATTTACATTAAAATAATGTGCGCTTCTTTTTCCATAAGTTCTTCAAGATGTCCATCATACGGAAGACCATGTTTCGGACTAAACAATAGTAGTTCACACGTTTCACATAAGTGAACATCGGCCTCCCGAACTTCATCCCATTCTAATTTTGAACTGTCTATATATTTGTCTCCAGACGTATATATATGATTATAATAATTATCACATATGTCATACATAAAATAATTAATAATCATCCACAAATGGTCAACCGATACTATCATTTTATAGGAAGTAAGTGTTTGTTCTAAAAATATAAATAGAGTTCTTGGAGTATACCTACAAAAAAAGTCAACACACATATTTTTCTTTATCCAAAATTCTTTTATCGTTTCTTTGCTTTCATTCGCACACATATCAATCTCAGAATAAGGAGTTCTATACATAGGAGGATATACAACACTAAATATATCCAATATTTCACGTATAGGTTTATTATCAGATATCACATCAACTGTAATACATGCTATAAAGTCTTTTATAGTTATTGTATCTAACGATTTACCAAGAGTGTTCAATAAAGTCACAACCGATTCCTCCAGGTATATCCCATGTTGTTCCAATTTGTAAAACGTTTTTCCTTCAAACATAAGTACACAATTAATACACAGATGGATACAAGTTAAAAAATCAGTTTTAACTATTCATTCACAGTTAAAACATATCCACAACCAATGATGCCAAATCTCTACACATGACATCCGCATTATACACCGCATCACGTATAGGCTGACGAACAGACTCAATTGTAAAGAAAAGGTCACCATTTCCTTCCTCTAGTAACATCTCCTCATCACGAGGAAATCCATACATATCATACGCACGCACTTGCTCTCCTGAAAGTAACTTATTTATACGACACCCATACGCTCTCATTTGAACTTCTGTTATCATCCCACAGTCTCCAAATAATAATCCAGAGGGATAACATGTTCCTGTAGTACACGATGTCGTATCTGTATAACGTTGAAAAATAGTATACACAAATTGACACTTTCTTACCTTCTTCTCCTTCTCCTCATCACTTGATTCGTCGTTCTCTTCATCCTTCCCCTTCGAAGGGTAATTACAATTCACCTTAATGGCTAAGAAAGGTCGCATATAATGGTCCACTCCTTTCATAATAGGATGCGTCATATCAGCTGATTGTATAAAATCAATATATCCTGTCCAACCAACACGCTGACCGAGGTCTAATATAGGGATATCTGTTATGTGTAATTGAGAAATAAGTGTGGATAACATAGTAAATAGTAGGTAATCCTGGATGGGAAAAGTGGGAAAAAATCACTTTAGTAGTAGGGGACCTAGGTCCCCCTACGACCCCTCCTATTAATAAATATGGAAGAGGGTGTCTGAAAATTTAATTATCAATCTCCTCTTTACAAAATTCATTCTTTTGGTATTCCACGGTAACCTCTGAGGATTATACTGTTATATTTTGATTTTCACGGGAAACCCACACGAAGCGGTTGCGAAGCAAACGCGTAGTTCTACTTGTTGGATACATATGATATATAAATTTGTGGGGGATTATTCTGAAAAAATAATATTATTTTAAGGGACTAGTTTCCGTGGGGGGATCCAACATTAAAATAGTTATTCTCTATAAAAGATGTTGGATCCCCCCACGGAAACTAGTCTCTTAAAATATAAGTATAACTACGGTTATATATACTATAAAATGAATTCCTTATTTATTTTGTATTCTGGATCTTTTTTCTTACTAGTAGATTGTAAGCTTATTCCTAACATTTTTGTTAATTTTTCTCCTACATATTTGCTTAGTATGACTCTTTTTACTTGGTCTAACTGTGTATCCCACTTTTTCTGTTTTATAGAGAAAAGAGATCTAATAGTAAGTTCTTCTTCTCTACAGAATGTAAGCAATGCATCCCAATTTATCTTTATCTTGTTATTATCTGTTAAAGACTGAAAACCCGCTATTTTTAAAAATTGAAAACAGTATTTTAACTTTAACCAATTTGTATTATAGTGTAAAGAAGAAACTGCAGTCTTTCCTACACTTTCCTTCTTTACCATTTGTTTCCTTTCTTTTTCTAAATGAAACATCCATTCTGTATCACTTTCATCTGAGTAGGCTTCTTTTTCTTCATCTGTATCAGAATCTGCATTTAAATATTCTTTTTCTAATGTTGTCATATACGATATTTCGTGTTTTTCTACACATTTTTCTATGCACTCATCTAAAGTAGGAATTGTCTGAAATTGTTTATAAAAATTATAACTTTGAATAAACGGAAGATTATGCTTTACCCATTGAGTTGTCCGGCATATATTATCACTCTGTTCTGGATATTCTATAAATGTTTTAAAATTATGGGTTATAAATATGTAATCCGTAGGTAAATTAAATGTATACGTTAAATAAAAACGTTTCATACTTAATTGTTCAGAATATGTTTTTTCCTTGACATTATTCCGTAATAAATTATAGTGTTCTATATCTTTTATAATTGGAGAATTAATAATTTCGTCTATATGTTCATTCTTTAGAGTAGCATTTATTCTACCTATATCTGCTTGAATATTTTCTAATTCATCCTCGTTTGCATATATATAAGATTTTTCTGTGATAACCACTCCATGATTTTTAAGAATAGTCTTAAGATAACTGCTAAAATATAATTCACTTAAATGTTTCTTTCGTATAAATTCTTTATATACAGAGTAATACTTGTTTTTCTTTATTTTTATGTGGTAATTATCTATGTCTAGTCCTTGGTCAACTAAATGTTGGTGACCTACTCGTATATATTCATTGAGATAAGTATCTATATCCTCGTCTGTTATAGGTAAAGATGGTAATCCTGAGTCTTGTTGTGTGTATATATACATAGTATTGTCTATAAGGTTCCTTACTCTTAATAACATTTGGGAAGACATCTCTGCATTACAACTTTTATTAACAAAATATGCTATACATGTGTTAAAATGAAAGTGTTCAAAACTAATCCCTGCACATATTGTTGGTGTATATATTAATACGTCATAGTTTAACCAATCATCTGTGTTTATCTCTATATCTTTCTGTCTTTTTTCTGGATAAATAGATAGTACTTTTATATTAGGAAAATGCTTATTGATATATTTTTCTATTTGTTTGCAAAATTTTTTTTTGTTTGTTGGAATAACGACTCTTCTTCCTTCTTCTAACACTGACTTTATATGATGTATAAATTTGTTTTCTTCGTGCACAATATTACATTTTATGTGAGATAGAGACCTATAATTGTTTTCTACTTTTAATGTTTGTTTTCCATTTAGATTAAAGTGTTTAAGAGTGTCGTCACATAAGTTTGCATCTGCAATTAACAATTTAGGAGAGTGTTTAATATATTGATATAGTGTAGAGAATACCAATTGTTTATTTTTAATATGACGGGATGAACACATATGAGATAACGTCGATTCTATTTCGTCTAAGATAAATAAATCTGTATTGCCTACAAGTCTGTTAATACTATCTAATTGTATAATAATCTTTGGATGCTTATCGGTTGAAATCTGACCTTGTATATCTTTATAATACTCAAACCCATATTCTTTCCATTTTTTATGTAGTTCTACGTTGAGAGAAACCCGGAAGTAAACTACTATGATTTTATTATAATCTTTAAAAATGGATGGTAAAGGAAATGTTTTACCGGTATTCATATTAGATTTAATTGCTATAATATTGTGTGTTTTCAAATTATTTAAGTAGAAATCTCGGGGAATATATCTACTGTTAATAGTCATATCCGGTGTAAAAGGTATATTTATATTTGGATTCACCCATTTTCTCATGAAAGCCTTATATAATTCTTCATTGTCAACTTGTGCTAAATAATGTATAGTTCCTATGGTGACAGGTTTTGTGTGTTCATGCACTGATATTGAGTTCCAATGGTCTAAACAACCCTGTTCATTATATTTAGGAGAACGTTTGCTAAATTTGTTAAAATATTCGAAATCACAGTTATGATATTTTAATGCAAATGATATCTTTAGCCAGTCATCATAGTTATCCGCCCTTTCATCAGATAATAAAGATAGTAATTCACTAATGTATGACATATCCGTTTGAATATTATTTATTACGTACTTTTCAGACGAAGTAAATAATTTTTGTGTATGTTTTTTAGGTTCAATAGTATGTGAAAATAAGTTATCACATATTTCTTCGGTTATATACATCGTATTACTGGATGTATCGTTGTTAGCATCTGTTACAAATGAAAAATGTAAAGGAATGTATACTGGGTGGTATTCCTTCCAATATACAAGTCTTCTCGTTCCTTTAATTTTAGTACTTTCGATTATTCTCAGATTTCTATTTCTTGAGGACATAAGCCAATCAATTGCTTTAAAAAACTGGTGTTCTTTTGAAACGAACGATTGTACATATGATTTAAATGACGAATAATATCGTTTATATACCTGGTTATCTGTAAATATAATGTTTCTATTTACTAGGTGTAATGATAATTTAGTATGGTCAGATGCAGTCGTAATAATCCAATCCGGTTTATCTTTACAAAATGATTGGGTGAATTCTGTATGAATAGAGTCAAACCATGTAAACAAATTTGCGTTTGTATAGATATCTTTATTTTGTGATTCTTCTGGTATGTGTACGTCTAAATCATAAAATTCGTAGAACTTTGACCCTTCGTACACAGTTTCGTAAAAATGTTTATTTTCTTGGCGGATAGTTGCATAATAATCTATAAACTCTTTTATATTTGGAAATGACCCATAACACTTAGTGTGTTCTCCTTTTTTGTTTGATACAGGATTATCTATACTAAATAAAAATGTATGATTTTCTCTTTTCGCGTAAGAAAAACCATCTTCTTGTGTGTAAAATATCTGACTCATGTTTGTCTGAAAAACTAATTTCGAGATAATTCTTTTAAAATAAAAAAAGAATTAAGTTTAAATAGCAATTTTAAAATTTATTTCTTATACTATAGTGGTTGTTGGATGTCTCGTTATATCTAGATGTATAATATTGTTTACTTTATCGGTATAATCAGGGGATATCTTGTTTTCTTCTAACATATCCTTAAGTATCTTGAAAGCATCTCTATATTTTTTCTGTAGTTTACCATTATATTCTTTTCTCTCTTCTGTATGAGAGTAATAACGTTCTTTTGCAGACTCATTTACCTTTTCTTTATTTAATTGGTGATACATTTTATTATATTCATTCTTTGTCTGTTTATCAATAATTTTTATATGTATGTCTGCATTCTTCTTTGGTCTTCCTCTTGATTTCTTATTTATTTCTGTGGATGACATGTTATTTATAAATATAATAAATATTAGTTTAAATTCATTTTAAAAACTGTTGCTACTCTAGTATTTGTCTTTCTTTTCTACATATAATAATGTAGAAAAATAATTACCTTGAAAACGCACAACCAGTTCGTTCCTTAGGCAACTCAACACACTCACAGTCATTACGTGTAACATACTCCGGGATAAATAGTTTATATTCCCCATTTCCTTCTATACGCATACGCTTAGCTTCTTCTTTACAAGAACAGTTAAGTAGACCGCCTATGTGATAACTTTTCACAAATCCTCCATCCAGTAAGATATTAATCCGAGTTAATATCTCCTGAAGATATTCCGCATCCAATCGATTATTGTTTACAAATAACATATCATATTCTGGATTGCACCAAGTTACTAAAGGGAATTCCTTGGAACTATTGTGTTGATATATAGTACACGCAAATGTCTTATGGGTAGGAATAGTCCACCATGTGCCTGCATTTGCAAACGGATCTCTTTCTGGCCATCTACAGCATACTATCCGAATAGATAGAAATGGTCGACCCAGTTCGTCTACTCCTTGCATAAGTGGATGTGTCATATTATCTGGCTGTATGAAGTCTATAAGATTTCCATAGGACCTAGCTTTAGAGCACTTACTTATATCTAATACGGGAATATTGGAAGTGTGAAGTTGTGAAAAAATAGTGTTCATTTTGGTAAACTTATGTATAAGGTAATCTTGGGTAAGACGAAGTGGAAAAAACTCACTTTTATCGAAGGAACCTTAGGTTCCTTCGTACAACCTCCTTTGTTTTTCTACGCTAAATGTTTTTATACTCTTTTATAAGTGCAACATCTAGCTCCTGTTTTTATTGCACAAGTTCCTAATTGTGTACAGCAAGAAGCATTAACCAATTTAAATAAATGTTGCTTGTTTTGTTTATCTACATATACTATTTCTTTAGCACATTCTCCCGCTTGTGCGTATTTTGTCAGATTGATTGTATTCGCATCAATCATCCCTTCTACGCAACCCTTTGTACAAATGGATGGCATTCCCCTTAAAAAGGATAACTGTTCGTCATTATAGGTAGGAATAAATCTATAATACTCATCAAAGAATATATAACGTTTTCCTGTTAATTTATACAATACAGCATACAGTACGAGTGCCGCAAGTAACCATTTTAAGATACACAGTAAATTTGATTTCATTTTATTTTTATAATGAGTTAAAAAGTTAAAAAAATAAAAAAACTAGTACATTTTTATTTTACATTTTATTTTTGTACTAGTTTTTTTCTATTTTTTAACTTTTTAAAGTTTTAGCTACGTTTAGCATTTTGTTTACTATTAGTTCGCAATG
>JACCDO011023977.1_pt1 | contig 13778 bp, 13 predicted proteins | sample 7446101 | NCBI WGS metagenome assembly JACCDO01 (sample SAMN15323440, study PRJNA562643) | freshwater metagenome | isolation source: river surface water | place: USA:Blue River Watershed | collected 2017-08-16
GCCTGAGGCGCAATACAAAATGATGAACCACATGACATCCCACAAATAAACAATCCCTATAGTGTAGGCACAAGAAACTTTTCTATGGATTCCACTATAGGAAAGCGACACATGCCGCGAAGCATACGTATTCGTCGCCAAAAAACAAAGAAAACAAAACGGAAAACCCGAAGAGGTGGTGCAATTATTGGCAAGGGAACATATGGTTGTGTTTATCAACCGGCTCTTCGGTGCGCAAATTCGGAACCTGCCGACAATAATGTAAGTAAACTTATTAATTCAAAGTATCTTTCTTCTGAAAAAGGACCCGAAAAACTTGCAGCAATCAATGCACACCAAAATTTCTTTGTATATCCTTACAATGATTGTTCATTTAATCCAGTAATTCAAACATCCTATAATCGCCCATGCAATGTCATTAAAAATCCAGTTGACGCACAACGACTTCTTATTATGAAATATGGTGGTATTAATTTAGAGAATATACGGATTCCTGCAAATGGCTATTATAAAATATTTAAAGGAATGAGTAATGTATTTGAGGGTATAAATCTTTTACATACAAATGGCCTTGTACATCATGATATTAAACCACGTAATATTGTTGTAAAGGAAGAAGGAGATGCATATAAAATTCGTCTTATTGATTTTGGATTTTCACAGAGTTATGAAAATTTAAAGGAACATTATAAGGCAGATAGTCCATTAAGTAGTGCATATCAATTTCCTTACATTTATTGGCCTTTTTATGCATTTGTATTTGGACTTCAACGAGCACAAATTGCGGATGCTGCTTTTCTAATAGGATATGATAACTTTTATAGACGTTGGCTGGAAATGATAAATAAATATGGAACAGGAATTCCAGAAGACCATTATTTTAGTACTCCTGCTAAATTTTATACGCATGTAGATTATTCCACAGAAAACTTTGAAAAAATTAAAACAATTACGGGAAATCCTGATGCGTATTTTGCATTTGCAAAAAATGTAGATATTTATAGTCTTGCAATTACATTATCAGAGTTATTTTACAAAATGTTCCGTGTAAAATCTATATGGAATAATCATACAAAAAATATTGAAATTGTTGTATATAGCCCTGATGATGATGATTTTATTCCCTATAATTCTAATTTTGGGAATGCTACATTGAATGCATGGATTGGCAGTTTTGTAGAAACTGTTGCGAAGCCTTTCTATGAATTGATTCTTAAAATGACCGACTATAATACAATTGAAGCCCCACGTGATATTATGGTTTATAAAACAAAATATGAAACCGAGATTTTACCACAAATAAAAGCCGCAATTTATGACGAAACAGGTACAAAACTCCGTGGATTTGTGAAATATCTAAATGTGATTGTACCACGACAATTTTCGGTCAACGCTTCTACACCATACGAGCGTACACCCTCACGGCCTGTGCACACTACAGGCCGTGGCGTGAATGCATCTGCTGCAGTAAATTCACCAAATTTATCTCCAATCCCTGAAGAACGTAATAATAACGAAGCTTTTTTCTAACCGTAAAAGCCAGTCCCACAACATAAGATAGTATTTTTCTTAGGACTATACTATCTTTTTATAAAAAGGATGTTCTAATAGAACAGCAGGAAATGGCGCATCGGACTCGGCGTATAAGGCACGCTGCCAGTCGCACACGACGCAAAACGAAATACTGGCCGCCCAAATATTACGCGGGCCTCACCCGTAAACAAAAAGAACAAAAATACAAAGAAATTCAGCGTGGACTCAAACTCGGCTACAAGAATCCCGCCGCATATCGTGTCTTCAAAACCAATAAAGGAGTCAAGGGTCGCTCCTCCAACTACACCCAACAATGGAACCGACTCTTCCCTGGCGTGAAATCCCTCAAGGACCGCGCCAAGGCAACCGGTGTCCCCCTTCGCTTTATACAGGGCAGCTACGACCGCGGACTCGCCGCATGGAGTACAGGTCACCGCCCTGGCGCCACCGCACAAGCATGGGGGTACGCACGGGTCTCCTCTTTCCTGCTCTGTGGTAAGACTCATTACACAACAGACTCGGACCTCGTCCGTGAAGCAAAGGCTGTCTCCGCCTCCGCCCGCACCTGGTGGAAACGATGCGCAACCAGTAAACTCACCGCGTAATCAAACCAAAATGATAACCCCTATAATGTTACACGATAGGGATTATTATAGCACAAATTATATATCGCTTTATTTTTTTTGAAGAACAAAAACACCACAGCCATTTGCCCAAGGCCGTCTATCACAACCACCATTATATATCCGTGGTAATGCTGGTTCATTTATATTAGTAAATATATCCTTTTGGAATAAAATATTTAATTTTAAATCATTTATTGATTGTATAGTTGCTTCACGAATATACGGTTGATTCCAGTCATCTATAATGAAAATAAATTCATCTTCCATACGTGAAATATAATATGGAAGAGCATTATAATGATCTTCATATTTATGATCACCATCGTACATATATATATTAAATGTTGGTAATTTATTAATATCTAATTTAAAACAATCTTCTTCATAAAATATTGCATTATTTTTACCAATATATTTATTAAAATTACTTAAAAATTCATTTTTTACATTACCATATTCTCCGCCACAATATTGACTCCAATTATCAATTGATACAATAGTAGCATTATTATTATACATTGCTGCACATAATGTTGATCCCTTCCAGGAACCAATTTCTAAATATTTTGCATTATCCATGCTACATATATTATTATAAAAATGTCGTGTTGCTTCTCCAGACATTCCCTCAATTTGAAGAATAGATATATCTATTTTTGATATACCATTATTTGCCTTGTTATATGATTCATTAATATGTTCAATTAAATTCATTTTATAATTCTATATATTTAGAACTCCTTTAGATTGTTTTATTCCAGCACAAACCGTGTCTCTGCTTCTTGGCCTCCATAAACTGCCGACTGATAAAAGAGTGGACGCTTATATGCGTAAATATTATAATAACGGTGAAGACGCGATATGACAACATCGCTAAAGTAATTTGCCAGACCACGAATCCCCCGCAGACGCTCGGCGACATCCGCCTTATAGCGAGCCGAAAGATACAATACTGCATGCGCACTCAGCATATTCTTCACACGTACCATATCCGTATTAAATGGCTCCGTAATACATGAACCATTATCAAACCCATTATAAAAACTCCCGCCCCGTTTTGAAATGCCCAGATAAATCGCATCCGCACCATGCGGAATATAGATGTCAAATGGATGTCGGCCGTGGCCTTGACCATGTCCTTGGCCGTGGCTGGGGTCCTGACATACACATGGAGGCTCACCACCTTGCACTTGTGCCTGCGCCTGGGCTTGTGCTGAGACATGTTCGGTCCACGCGACATCATCCTCCAAAATCAGCACCGGCGTATCATCCGCCACCGACTCCAGAATCTCCACTGTCGCATCAATCAAGTCCACATTCGCCCCACGACCCGCCGTCCGCTTATGTGTCACATCCGTGAACCCCGCGTCTTTAAGTAGCCGGTCCATGTGCTCCCGCCGAGCCTGATAGCGCCCATTATCTGGTGATATATAAAATGTTTTCACACCCTGAATACGCATCCTATACAAACCAAAGAGTCAATACCTATAGTGCTATTCTATAGGAATCCTTTATGTGCGTCCACTATAGGATGTATCCTTTCATCGTTCTCCTTCTTCAATTCCTTGTCTTCCTTGGCGCGCTCGCACTCGGTGTACTCGGTTTCACCGGCGTAGACCCACTGCGTGGTCTCTTCGGCTCCGCGCTCGGTGTCGTGCAAATGAGTATTGGTATTGCCGCCGTTGTGCTTATTATAATGCGATTTCTATAATGTGATTCTCAACTGCCGATAAAAAATTGGCGCGCCGCCGGCGCCCTGGATGCGCCAGGTATACAGAGATTCTTTCCCTGTGTAAATATAAAAGAATGGAAATCACTCTTGATGAAAATGACCAGCGCACCGTCAGCATCAAGACGAAGAACGCCGTGCTCGTCAGCCTAGAAGGGTCTATCGGCTCCGGCAAGAGTACCCTCATCAACGCCCTCAAAGAACGCCATCCTGACTGGCACTTCATTGATGAACCCGTCAGTACATGGCAGGCACTCAAGAACGAGGCGGGCGAGGACCTCCTTCAGGTCTTCTACAAGGACATTAAGCGCTATAGTTATACCTTCCAGAACTGCGCCCTCCTGAGCCGCGCAATCAATATCCAGAAGAAGATTGAGGCCTGGCGTGCCAGCGGCTGCGTCGGCTCCTGTGTCTTCGTCACGGAGCGGTGCCTGGAGACGGACTACCATGTCTTCGCCCAGATGTTGAAAGACGACACTATGATGGATTCCATGGAATGGGGACTCTATAAGATGTGGTACGACTACATCAAGGATATGAGTACCCCCCTCACTGGTATTGTCTATGTGAGTACGCCCCCAGATATTTGCGCTGACCGCATTAAGGAACGCGGCCGCAGTGGCGAGGAAAATATCAGTGGCGCGTACTTGCAGAATCTGGATAAGTACCAGCGCACATGGCTCGCGGATGAGAAAGTCCCCATCCTCATGTATGATAATTACAGCGATGCAGCTGCACGAAACAAAGTGGAAGATGTGGAACAGTTCTTGGAGGAACTCGCCGCTCACTAAGTTGCTGATATATACATAATAAGAATAAATTATTCATAATTCTTATTATTTTTATTATTCTTTATGCAGAAGCCGATTCAGGAGAGAATCTATACTTGCTTCAATGGAAGCACCTTCTGATGCAGATGCCTTACTCTGTAATTCACGTAGACGACGCAGCTCCACAACATCCTCCTCCCGCTTTTTCTGTGCCTCCTTTACCGCCTTATTCGCCTCAAACAACTTCGTTCGTTCCTCAATATCCGCGTTCTGCTTCACCCGCACCGTCTCCGCCACCGCCTCCGCCGCCTCCATCTTCATCCCATGAATTAATTCCCTATAGTGCTCCTCCTTGGGTCCTTCTGGATGTGCCTTCACATATGCATTGATAATACGATTCAATTCCGCATCTTTTTCATAGACTCGTCCATACCCCCCTGGTGGTGCAGCAATACGCCCCCCCACCGACTCATTCAACCGCGCCTGGTCCAACATACCATCTTCATCAAACACCGGTGCAAGTCCAGGAACACCCAGATCTTCCCCTCCATGATAAAAATTCACAGAATCATCCTCTGCCGCATGCCATATACGAAAACGAGATTTTCCAACGGGATTCCATTCACGGTCCCCATTTACAGCACTATAGGTGTTGAGACCATCGGTCTCCTCTGGAACATACTGTTCCGCCGCTTCCGCTTCAATCAGTTCCTTCACAGTTGCACGAACCCATGCTTCAAACTCCTCCTGAGAGAGGGCCAGTCGTTCCGTCAGAGAAATCGGCAACGGCGCGTCCCCATCGTCCACCATCGGCACATAGGCCGGCCCAGGGGCTGCCGGCTCCTCTGAATGTGCCGCAGCATAGGCCACACTCATACGGGTAAAGGTCTCACTGTAATATTCAATGGCGGCCGAATCGTTCATCCTTACACAATAAGAAATATTCCTATAGTGTAAATTGTTGATTAGTTATTTAGGCCAAACGCGGTCAGAACATCGGCTTTCGCTTCCGTTTGCGCTAACGCTGATTCCTTCAACTTGAAAATAGAGGCGGGGTCTTCTTCCGCCAATACACGAATTGCCTCCGCGCGGTCATCCATATAACGGAAAAGAACCTGCGATACCTCCGCCGGCGTCCACTTCTCATCCAGGGACGGGACCGAAAGCGCAGCAACCTCTTCCTCAGTTAACGCCTGCTCATAGAAATCGGCCACATGCTCTTGGAGCACAGCGCGGCTATGCTTCTTGAAATGAATCTGGAGGTCAAACCGGCCAGGCCGTAGGAGCGCGTCATCCAGTCGCTCTGGATGATTTGTGGAAAGGATAATAATACGCCCTGGTGTCTCACGTACACCATCCAGCACATTCAGAAGCGTGGCCAAATCCAGCTTGTCCACCTCGTCCGCCTTCAGGACCGACGCCGGCAAGAAATTCTCTAGCTCGGCCTTGCGCGGGTCCTTCGCGATAGCCGAGGCGACAGAGCCTGAGGACGAGGCGGCAAAGCCTGACCGCTTCAACACCACAGAGTCCATCGCATCAATATCCTCTATAATGTAAATCCGGTTGCGCACTGGAATGTGCAGCGTCTGCATCATTTCCCCATCATGTACCAGGACCGTATCATTAAAGAAGAGATTCTTTAACGCCTCTCGCGTCTTCACCTCGCTCAACAGCACATTAAAGATATGCCGCTTCGTCTCATTCGCAATCGCCTTAATTGTAGAAGTCTTGCCACACCCTGGCAGACCCCACATTACCAGACCCAGCGTATGCGGAATCCCCTTGCGGTCATACCAATCCTTATGGTGCATGAAAAAGTCCAGCCGACGGCGCAGATACGCACATTCCTCAAAATATACGTGCTCCAGCCGCCGGTTCGTGTGGAATCGCGACTTGCGGAAAGACACCGCCTTCTGCGGAATCCCACGCTTCTGCTCCTCCACAATCATGTCAAAATAGTAAATCTCATTTCCCAGTTTATTCTTCTTCTCATGTTCATACTTCTCCACAAGTCCTAATACAAACTCATGAATCACTTCTATAGTGTGGCTATAGGAGTAGATGTTGAATGTAATTGGTTCAATGTTGTAGGAGGTGCCTCCAGACTTCGCGCTCCCTCCTTCAGGCGGTGGCAGAAGCTGGAAATAGATGTCGTCGCCGAGAGCAAGAGCAGATGTGAAATTGGGAACATATTCAAATCCATTGAACCGTAGGGCAGAAACCGACGACGAATTACATACCGCTGACAAGATGGCATTTACCCGCTGGTCATTGGGAGTGTCAATCGCCGCACGACTATATGTAATAATGGACTTCGGTTCTGGTAAGAACCCAACAGGCTCCGCTAAGCGGAGCGACTTCGGTTCCATGTCTGATGTCTGATGTATCAACATGGGATGTTCTTTATGTTTTTTTCTAGGAGGGTGCGGAGGTTATGTTCTGGCAACATGAGTTTTGGGGAGACATGCCATGTTGACATCAACATCGGATTTGACAACGGACATCGGTTCCAAAAGTTTTGAAACCTATGGAAGAAATAATTAGAAAATAAAATTCTTCCAATTAGAGACTTACAATAAAGAAACAGTTATATATATGTATAATTCTACTCTGAAGAGGGAATAGAAGATTTATTTTCAATATTATAAACTCTTTGAATAGTTGTTTCACCAGATCCAAGTACTATTACGGTAATGATAGTATAAGGAATCTTCAAGTTTTTCATTAAATATTTTACACGAATCCCTCTATGCAATACAGCATGTGTATGCTTAAATTTAGTCGGTTCAAGTTTAACACGAAGAATATTACGCTCGTAAAGTATTACACCTCCGCCAAATTTATGTATGAGTTCTTCTACATGTCTTGCATCTTCCTCTAATTGTTCCTGAATATATTCTTCTATCATATTCATATCACTTTCATTTATAATCCAATCACTACTACAAAATTCATATGGTGTTTTTGGATCGGATACACAATACCTATACATACCGGATTTCGGAACATCTTCTGTCTGAACATTGTTTTTCTGAATACTGGATGTCTGACCCATTTTTGATTTATATAATTGGGTTATATTTAAACCATTAAACGCATATATAGACTTAAAATATTAAACATGTGTTGTAGAATATCATATCCCCCAAAACATTAAAACTCATCCAAAAACTAATCTCTATAGTGCTACACTATAGGGATTATTCAATTAACACACTTTATTCATCCACACCATCAAGAACATCCTGATGGGTGCGCTTGAGCTGCTTCAGCATCCCTGCAAAAACAGAAGGCCATGTATACTTCAGAACCGTTTCACGTGCCGCTTGTCCATGCTTCTGCTTGAGAACGGAATCATTCAGATATGTTTCCATTGCAAGACAATAGTCGTGGGCATCCACAGAAGCGGCTTCCCCTGAAACCGGTGAATACGCAAGCGGAAGATAGTACTTGTTCTTTGCCTCTACAAGAATACTATTCTCCGTCGTACAATATTCTTTGAACCCACCAACATCAGGAACAACCTGCGGAATGGCCACGCCCATCTGCTCAAAGTTGCACAGACCCCATCCCTCACCCTCTGTAGTGCTCACACCCACATCCGCCACATTATAGAAGGCATTGATTTCATCATCACGGAAAGAGAGTTCCTTCGCACTCAGAATAATACGAGATGAATAACGGTCCACGTCGGCCCCGCGCTTCTTCAGTTCGCGCAAGTAGATGTCAAAAATGAGGAACCCACCACGCTCGCCCTTGTCACAAATACAGAGAAGATAGACTGGCTTTGTGGGATACTTGAGTACAAGCTCCGCAAAGGCCATCACAAGAAGGTCATAACGCTTGCGTGGAGTATTACGATTGAGACTCATATAGATAAATGCGTCTTCAGGAATCCCCAGCATCTTGCGTGCCTCTGTCTTGGACATCGGCTTGAAAACGGCGGAGTCAAACCCGTGGCCGATTACATCCAAGGGACGGTTCACACCCTGCTCCTTCAGACACTTCTTCCAATACTGTGTGAAAGCAAAAACACGGTCAGCGTCGCGGTTCAGGAGGTCAATAAACGGCTGGGGCTGCATCGTATAGACCTGGTCCACATAAATCCAGAGTTTGAACGACCGCTCAATCCCTGACTTGCGAATACTCTCCAGGAACTGGGCAATCACCGACATATCATTGTAAATAAGGACAACGTGCGGCTTTTCGCGCTTAATGACTTCAGGAAGAAAGGCAAAGCCGAACGTGGACTGTGGTTCCTTACCCTGTGCCGCGGCGACTTCCAGGGCAACCGCGTCTACCACCTTCACCTGTGGAGGATAGGGACGATAGAGTGGCGGAATCTGAGGGTGTTTCTGAAAACCGAAGTGAATCACATCTAGCCATGATTCTTCCTTCGCAAGCTCACGCACCATGTTGTATGTGACCTTACTATACCCAGTATACTGGTGTGCGTGGGTACCCACAATCATGAAACGACACTTTTCTGATGGCTTCGTACTCGTATCAGCGCCAGCACCACCACTTACACTCATAGGTGCATTCGCTTGTGCATTCACGGAAGCATTATTTGTAATCAAGCCCGCCTTTGCCGCTTCCGCTTTCAGAAAATCCGCAAAACTGGTCTGTGTTGGCTGAGCTGGCGCAGGCTGAGGCTGAGGCTGAGGCTGAGGCGCAGCCGCTGGTGCAATAGTATCCTGAAGAGGACGCAAGAATGATGGCAGCCCAGAACTCATTTTCAATAAGAAGAACTTCTAATAACAATTCCTATAGTGTAGCTTTAGACCTGGTATCATCCCTCCATATTTTTGGATGTGCCCCTAATAAACGTAATAGATGGCCCACATCTACATTCATATGCTCTCCCTCAGCCTTACAGCGAATCCGAAAATAATCAATACCATAATGCCAGGCAATATGCGAATAATGTCTTTCACCACCACAATTCAACTCAAAAATCGTCGTCTCAGGATGTGAGAAAAGTATAAAACTCATATTGGCCCCATGGGGAGACACTATAATATCCGCCGAACTATAAAGATAAATCTGTTCACGCAATGACAAATCCGTCATCTTCAATACATGAAATCCCAACGGAATTAGCCCCTGAATAAGTTCACTCTCATTTAGTACATGCCGTGACGCCGAATCCTTATTCCGCGTAATGTATACACGTATGTTTTTATTCGGCGCCGGCATAATATGCGGCTTGTAAAGCATACGAATAAAATCATAATTATGCGGTAGCGTAAAATCCCTATAGTGTACAGGCAAACGGCCACCAAATATATTTTCACTATAGAGAAATGGATAATATTTCAATCCCTCTTTCTTTTCGGTATGTCTTATAAAATACGCAGGCAATAATGCCAACAATTCCTCACTGACGCGACAATTCTTTTTATTTGGATAATAATAAATCACTGGTTTTGTATAGTCCACTGCCTGGAAATTTACGATCATATACATAAATACATGATATGGGTTATGTTCCCCTGCATCTATCAATTCTACAACATTAAATGCGGGTATTTGTTCCATATACAATATTTGCAATACTAACATGCCACTAGTTTAGACCCGCCTAAACTTTCGGCACCTAGAATAAGTAATGAGTCGCCCCAGACCCACGTCGTTCCGTATGAATCAGCTATTTAAAGCCGTCATGCCAAAAATTGCACCGGCAACAGGCACCGCGGTGAACACCGCAAAAAAATACAAAAAGAAGGCCATCCCTAAAGCCCTCCGCGAACAAGTCTGGATTCAAAAAGTTGGCCACGTCTTTGAAACAAAATGCTGCGTTCAATGGTGCGAAAACCAGATTAATGCCTTCAACTTCCAGGCCGGCCACAACATTCCTGAAAGCAAAGGCGGCGCCACCACCGTGGAGAATCTCGTCCCCATTTGCGACCGATGCAACTGCTCTATGGGCGACCGCTACACCATTGACGAATGGAACCAGCTCGGCGCAAAAGGTGCCTTCGCCCTACCCGCAGCGCCGACCGAAGTCCACCCCAATAAACTCAAAAAACCATGGTGGTGTGTATGTTATTCGTAAACACGAACCTACGCCCAATCAATAATCCCTATAGTGCAACACTATAGGGATTGTTTAATCTAAGTAATAACCTTTCACATGTTTTGAAGCATAACATGTTGTTGCATAATGTCCGTCTCGACCACACCGAAAACATACAACATTCTTATTTGAATATCTGGGTTGACTTTCATATTCTTCACTTGAATCAGAGTCAGAATCTGTTTCATATAGAATTTCATCGCCATATACATCTGTTTTTGCATAACAATCTTTTGCAAAATGATTATCACGGCCACAAGAAGTACATTTATTTTTTGCACCCCACAATTCTCTCTTTAATGATTCAATTTGAATATCATCAAGTTCAATAGAAACATACGTTCCACCTCTTACATTCTGAATTCCATATTTTTCCATATATTCTTTTGTAATTTTATCTTCATCAAAATGACTCGCATTTTTAATAACCTTTACAAGTTCAACTGGTTTGTATTTTTTTGTCCATGATGAACCAATTCCATTTTTATGTTCTTCAAAACGTTTTTCTGGATTTTCAGATTTTCCTACATAATATTTTCCACTTTGAAGACGTAGAACATAAATATTTGTAAGACTCATTTTTAAATTGATATACTCTATAATTCTTTAATATAGTATATCAATTTTTTACATCATTATAAAAATTTCCTCATTTACACCCCCAAAAACGCGTGCATCGCCGCCCGTGCATCCGCCTTCATCTTCATCCATCCAATCTGAAGACCGATACGGTATTTCTCCATCACCTCCTTATGTTGCAGCAAATACCCAATCAGTCCCGTCGCTTGTTCCCAATTCCCAATCTCCAGCATATTCATATGTTTCTTCACCAGCGCAACATACTCATCGTCGCCCCCCTTGCGAACATACACAGGAATCGCCCCACATTCCAGCGCCTCGTAGAAACGGAATGTCTCTACATTGTTTCCACCAGGACATGGCACAAACATGGAATTCAACATACGACCCAGATACGCCTCCTTTCCTAACTGCGCAGGGTCCATCCAGGAATCATACAGGACACACTCATGATGCGGCAAATGTTTCAATGGCTCCAGCGCGACATCCCGCTCCGCCCAACGTGTCCCATAAAAGGACCACACCAGCTCACGAAATGGTAGCCCAGGCGTCTGCTGCCACGGCGCATCCCGTGGACCAGACGTCCGCGCCCAGCCAAGTGGCACTGTCCATACCGTATCCACGCCACTCAAGTCCGCCCGTGGATAGTTTCGCAGCACACCCGCGCACGACCCAAACCGCACCCAATCTACAGGGTCCGTGCCGAACTCGTCGCTCAGATGAATCGCCTTGAATTTCTTCCCCGCCCCCTCATAACGCAGAAATAAATCCCTATAGTGCTCTACATAGGGTCGCTGTACAATGAAAATGGGGCAACCATCCAATGGCTCGTGATTCGCCACATCCTCTATATGCTCAATTACGAAATCTACATGACGCCCATGTTCTCGCGCTGTACCAATATCTTCCACCTTCTTTTCACCGTCCATTAAAAACTGGAGCCAACTATGTTCTAGAAGTGATTCCTTTGTAGGACGATGTGGGCCTGCACTATAGAAGTGATGTTTGGAATTCTCGACTGGCATTGCGGTGGCATCAGCGGTTAGCGACGTGATTGGTGCAGGTTTCTTTAGTGATTCTAGGGCCGCATCTACGAGTCCTGATGCAGCCGAACCCGTAGAGACTGTGCCGAGGCAACCTTCAATCTCATCTTTCGTGAATCGCTCATCATTATTCCACAGGTCGCTATCAAAGCCATCCACGCGGCTGAAATCATTGAACTGGCTCTGGGTATACTTTGGGTCGGCATCCTGATAACATCCAGCGGCCAAGGGAGTCAGTACATAGTGCTTGAACATGGCGACTTCATTACAAATCATATGGTCGGCGCTCGTGTGATATCCTCCACGGGCTTCAATGGAGGCAAGCAGCTTCTGTGCCGCCGACCGGCGCATAATATAGGAATAGTTGCAGAAGTGGAAATAACGATTCGGTTCGCGCTGGCCGAAAAAGGTATGTTCCTTAATACGAGACCAGTGGGAATTTACTGGCTCCAGGAGCTTGCTAAAGGCGCCCTTATTCGGTGGCAGGACACCTCCCAAATACAGGATGTCATAGTCGGCTGGAATCTGCGCCGCCGCCGCTGGCCAACGCTGGAGGAAGTCAGCATTGAAGAGGACATCATCTTCCAATACCAAACAATTCCCTATAGTGCTTTTCTCTGAACCCAGCCCAGAGATTCCCTTCCATACACCCAAATGACTGAGCGCACATCCAAGAATCGCCTTCTTCCAGTGGAAATCATTCGGCTTGAAGAGGGCCGCAACCGCAGGTGTCAGGGTGAGTGCGCGCCCATCCACTGCTTCATGAACTCGTACCAGGTGTGCCCAATCAGGATGGGCGCCACAGAATTTTGCCAACCGGTCGCCACGCCGTTTCAGATTAATAATACATGCATCATCAATCCCTGGTAGTACCGGCTTCTCTTCTACATACCCTCCGCGATGAACGTAGAATGCCGCGCCCGTTCGTTCCGTGAGTCCTCGGCTATGGTCGCAGTACACGGAGTCCAGAGGCGCAACAGCAATTCCCTGGCGTAGACGAAGAATGGAAAAAATGCTCTGGTCATGACGATGACCCATAATGCCATCAACCCCTATAGTGTTTCCATTATTAATCCATTTCTCCCCCACAATCACGGCCCGCTTTTGGGCCCAGGCCCACGCCTCATCAAAGAACCGAGATGCCACCCCACAACCAGCAATAAAGGTCATACCGCCAGCCCAAATCTGTTTCGCATCCTTCTCTGCATCACTTACACCAAGAGCCGCACAGAACTCTGCATGACACCAGGTACGATTCCGTTGCCGCGGGTCTTCTAGAAGCACAACTCCTTTTGAAAGAGCCAAGTCCAACCACGCCTGTGGCTGTTTAACAACCACCGCGCCACAATCAAGATAGACCATACGCTTTCCACTATAGGATGAGTCGTGATTGATTCGTTGGAGAATGTACGGCTTCCA
>JACCDO011461133.1_pt1 | contig 13776 bp, 10 predicted proteins | sample 7446101 | NCBI WGS metagenome assembly JACCDO01 (sample SAMN15323440, study PRJNA562643) | freshwater metagenome | isolation source: river surface water | place: USA:Blue River Watershed | collected 2017-08-16
ACCATAAAAAAAATCATTAATATCAATATTAATTGATTTTTCTATACTAGCCTCCCCTTGAATCACACTCGTCGAGTAATTCGCAATCGTGGTACCAATCCCCGCCAATAAGAAAAGATTGGTGAATAATAAAATCATTCGTTTATTAAAAAAAGCCATATACAATCCCCTTCTCCAATTAGAGTAGGTACTCTAATCTTTGATGCAACGACAGTGAACAATTTAAGTTGAAATCATAGTAGCAAATTAACCTGAAAATAATACAAATACTTTTGTAAATTTTTGATAAAGAATAATTACTTAAAAATGTAATGATTTTTTGATATTTTTTAGGATTTCTTGATCTTTGACAATATTCAAATATTGAAATCCTGGTAACCCGGATTGTTTTGAACCCATGAGTTCACCAGGTCCTCGTTGTTGTAAGTCTTGTTCAGCGATATAGAAACCATCATTGGAATCGACAAGCACTTGTAATCGTTCGAGTCCTTCTAAAGCTTGGTCTTGCACTACGAGTAAACATAAGGCTTCACTACCATCACGACCGATACGACCTCTTAATTGGTGAAGGGATGCTAAGCCAAAGGTATCGGCATCATGAATAATCATTAAGGTTGCCGGTTTGACATCAATTCCTACTTCAATCACCGTTGTGCTAACGATGATTGGCGTATATCCAGTTGTAAAGGCATGCAGAGCATCTTCTTTTTCTTCTGCATCCAACTTCCCATGGAGTAAGGTTACTTGCTTTGGATAACGTTTGGCGTACTGATGAAATAACGTCACCACACTTTGTTTACCAGATTCGGATTCCATGATTTTAGGCGCAATTATATAAACTCGCTTTTGTTGTTCTAAGGCTGCTTTGATTGCATAGTCAATTAATGCATCGCCTTCTTCAACAATCTTGGTTTTGACTTTTCTACCTGCAAACGGAAATTGAAATAAGGTAGAAATATCCATATCCGCATAGACGGTCATTGCGAGAGAACGAGGAATAGGTGTCGCTGACATCATCAAAAGATCGGCTTGCTTGCCTTTGTCTTTCAGTAAATCTCGTTGGTTCACACCAAAGCGATGTTGTTCGTCGATCACTGCAAGTCCTAATGAAAAGAATTCAGTGTCTTGAGAAAACAAGGCATGGGTGCCAACAATAATATCAATCGTGCCGTTGAGTAAGGATTCTTTGATGGCTTTTTTATCAGCGCTCGGAAGACTACCGACGAGCAAACGAATGGTGAAGCCTTGTTTGCCTAATAATTCTTGTAAGGTTTTGAAATGTTGTTTCGCTAAGGCATCGGTCGGTGCCATCAACGCCCCTTGGTTTTTTCTAATTGCATTCGCGTATAACGCCAGTGCAGCGACGACGGTTTTACCACTTCCTACATCCCCTTGAAGTAAGCGATACATTCTTCGTTTTCCATTCATATCTTGAAGGATATCGTTAACGGCTTGCATTTGATCTTTGGTTAAGTCGTATGGAAGTTTTTCCATCATATCAATGACAGCACCAGTTTTGATCGGCATCATCCGTTCTTTAATCGTCGCTTCATTTTCTTGACGTATCGCGATCATTGTTTTGGTAAATCGGTAGGCTTCTTCATATTTGAAAATGTTCATTGATGTTTCTACATCTTCGATTCGTTCAGGTAAATGAATGGTTTTCAGAGATTGTTTTTTTTCAGGTAAGGAAAATGTTTGTAAAAAATCGTCTGGAAGGATATTGGGAAATTGAATGTCATCGATTAAGGACAAACCTTTTTTGACCAAACGGGTAAAGACAAAATTTTCAATCGTGGAAGGTAAGCGATAAATCGGTTTTAATTTCACACTGTCTGCGGTTTGTTCTTTGAAAGCATTGATTAAGTTAAGTAATTGGCGGCTTGCATCATATGTACCGACGACCATAATCGTGTCACCTGGAATAATCATTCTAGCCAAGAATGGCCGATTAAAGGCAATGACATGCATCAAGTGTCCGTGTTGATCTTTGAAGGTAAAGCGAGTGGTCACCATGGATCCACGACGAAAGATGGAAGGGGTTGAGGTAATCTTACCTTGTAACACCAATCGTTGTTGATCGTGATAAAGACCTTTTGAGGTTAAATTTAAATCTTCATAACGATAGGGAAAATGTAAAAGGACATCCGCAAAAGAATGGATGCCCATATCGGCGAGTGCTTGTGCAAGTCGAGGACTACTGGTGAGCTTCATCACTTCTATTATATTCGCTTGGTTTCACTAACGGTAAGATCAAGAGAACTAAAAAGAACACACCGGATAAATCGGGACGAAATAAAATTCGATCTTCAAACATCATTTGCACGGCGAAGCTTAATAATAACGCCCACATTGGAATGGTAATCGCGTACTTCTTCGTCATCGCAATCAAGGCTTTGATGTATTCCCAATGGGCAATCGTTAATAACAAGGTTCCCACCAATCCATAGGAGACGAGGATTTCTAAAAAACCATTATGAAAGCGGTCATTCACAATTTGATACATTAATTGACCTGCGTTACCCGTGCGAACAGCAGTCGCCACACCAAGGTATGTATTGCTTAACCCTAAACCATAACCAAAGAATGTATTTTGATTTTGAAATAACGTCATACCCTCAACCCAAATATCAACACGGGATGTAAAGGAACCTAAAGCAGAACTCGTTAATAAACTTTGAATGCGTTCCATGATGGGATGATCAATCATCCAAATACTTTGATAACCCACCACCATCAAAACGATGAGACTGGTCATCGTCATTTTTAATAAGACAGGACGGCTTCGTAAGACGCGATAAATAAACATACCACCATAGATGAATATATAAAGCACAATGGCAAGCATCGCAGTCTTCGAAACCGTAAAGACGATTAAGATTGAAAAGAGGATGCCTAATAAAGGATAGATCCAACGATGATTTTTTTCCGAGATAAAAAGAGACCCAACTGCATACACACCCATCGTGAGGTTAAAGGCATATATATTCGTGTTCGTTGTAAACGAGGTAATGCTTAAACGGGCTCCTTCTGAAAAGTTTTGAAACACATAGACATATTCTTCCCATTCGAAAACCAAACTGTAAAGGACTTCTGCCATCACAACCGCGATGACAATACCCAATACCCAACGGTATAAATATTTTGTCGACACCAAGGTAGCTGTAAAAAAATATAACGTGTATAAAATCATCCCCACTGACATGCCATAAAACATGCCTTGAAAAATCTTCATCGTTGAAAGTGTAAAGATGGATGTGGATTCATTGAAGCTCGCATTTAGTTGAGACAACAGAATTTGATCTTGACTCCACACTTCTGCAAGAATGGGATAAAGCATCATCAATAAAAATAAAATTTCAATCGGTTGAAGCCGGTGGGTTAATCGGTATTCAATCCATAGTGATAAAAAAATAAATAAACTGATGCCCGCAAGAATTAGATAAACCGGAATCGGAATGAGACTAGGAAATTCATGTGACGCTAATGTTAACTCAAAATTAATACTACCAATTAAACCAAGTAGGACGAGGATGAAGAATTTTCGCATGGATGATACTCCTTTGTTTTACACTTTGATTTTACACTTTACATTATAATATGTAAAGTATTATTTGCAATATGTAAATTGTTATTGTATTATCAAATTATGATTAAGACATTAAGTGTAAAGTTAAAAGAACAAAAAATTAAACTTGCAAGGTTGGCAAGTGTCCTTCATATCACACGGCCAACGCTGTATCGGTATATTGAATTGTTTGATCAAAATCAAAAGAATCTGATTCCAAAACATGCAAGACATGTTCTGACACAGATTCATGTCAAACCCAATATTCATGAACCCACTGTTGTATTACCCATTCCGGGAACCATTCCTCAGGATTTATTAAGAAAAGTTCCAAAACCAAAGGAAGTTCTATTCAAACTCCTTCAAACGTTAAATGAGGAAAAAGACCTTAATCTTATTCAAGATCTGATCACCTTATTAAGAACTGGAAAACAACAATCGATTTTACGTTTAGTCAAGCGTTTATCATTATTGGTGGGAAAAAATATGCCTTCAGGAAAACTTGAACACGAAGTCGAATGGCTCATCGATTACATCACGCATAAGCATTCCAAAGATAACGTCAACGAAAAATACTTTGATTAAGCTAAATTTAAGATAAAACCCTATCAATTATCGGTTTTTTTTGCTTTAATATAAGGGATGTATTGTTCAATATTACACACGCGTTTATGTTAACCATCATTACTCAAATTCTCTTCTTTTTATTTTTTTCACTTCACATTCTTTATTTTATTGTTGGAATCTTAACCAAACCACAAACGTTTAAACGCCAATCGAAGCAACGCCGTTTTGATTTCTTAATTGTGGCAAGAAACGAAGCCGTCGTCATTGGTGATTTAATTGACTCCATTAAAGCTCAACAATACCCACAAGAATTGATTCGTATTTTTGTCCTTGCGGATAATTGCACGGACAAAACGGCGATGATTGCCAAGGCACATGGTGCTATTACATTTGTGAATGCTGTTCCTAATCTAGTCGGAAAAGGGTTAGCTTTAAAACGTTTAATTCAACTTCGAAATGAATACCCAGGTGTTCAAAGTGATGGGGTTTTCTTTTTTGACGCTGATAATGTTGTGGATCCAAACTTCACCGAACGGATGAATGATGCTTATTTAAATCAAGATACGATTTTAATCGGATATCGAGGCAGTAAGAATTTCGGCAACAACGCGACAAGCATGGGTTCTTCCATTATTTTCTTTCGCGAAGCGCATTTTCTACATCATGCCCGTAATCGATTAGGTTTATCTACCCATATTAATGGCACTGGCTTTATGTTACCCAATCCTATCGTCAAACACGAACCTTGGGAAGCATTTAGTCTCATTGAGGATGTTGAATTTACGATTTTACAACTGATCAAAGAAAGAAAAGTGATGTTTGTCAGAGAGGCGAAATTTTATGATGAACAACCGATTCATGCTAATGTTTCTTTCAAACAACGATTACGATGGATTAAGGGAGGCATTCAAATTTTCTTTTTGCATGCTGGTAAACTTTTAACGTCGTTATTGAAAAAATTCCGCTTTGCTAAAATCGATTTGTTATTATGGATTACACCCTTTCCTTCCGTGATTGTCATCTTGTCATTGGTGAATCTGACTATCACCCAAATTGATGTCATTCAACAAGCTGAAGTCATGAACTGGTTGACCTTTTTACCCATCTATAAGTGGTTATTTAACTATTTAGGCGTTGCATTTTTAATTGCGACGATGACCGTAATCGCCTCTTGGAAGGAAGTCCAAGCCAATCCCTTTCAAAAGATTTGGGCAATCATCACCTTCCCTTTTTATTCCCTTAGTTTCTTACCTTTATTTATTCTTGCTCCCATCACGATGTTTAATCTCAAGTGGTATAAAACACCACACTCCGTAAGAAAGAGCTTATCTTCGGATGGAACACTTGTTTAGTTTTTGGTTACATCCTTCTCATCCCAATTTTGATCAGTTAATTGTGGGAGGTGTTTTTAATCTCACCCATCTTGTCCTCACCCTTATTCTCTCTTTGATTGGCATCATCATCTATCGGTTTCTTTTAGGACTAACATCTGAAAAAAGGCAAGCTTATTTTCAAGGCATTGCCATCTTTTTGTTATGTTTAGAAATCATCAGAATGAGCTGGAATGTTGTTGCCGCAGATGGATGGTACGCTAAAGATGTATGGCCACTTTATACATGTGGTATTTTTGTCATCATCTTCCCTTTTTATGCGTTTAACACGCCGTTCAAAAAGTGGACCGAAGGTTTTATTGCATTAGGCGCAATGCTTGCAGGTGTCGTCTTTTTACTCTTTCCTTCCACAGGATTAGCCATCTTTCCGTTGTGGCATCTCAACACCATCATTTCTTCCATCATGCATCTGATGATGGCCGTTATCGGTGCGATTTTTTTCTTTGATCGTTCTCGACGATTAAAACTTTTCGACTTTTATAGTGCGATGTTTATTGTCTTTTTATTTGCAGGTATTTCTTTGCTATATAACCTTTTCGACCCTGAAACCAATTTCTTTTTTATCAAAGCACCTTTTGCCGAAACCCCACTTCAACTCATCTTTGATTGGATTGGTCAACCAGGATATGGCATCAGCATTGTTCTCTTACATGTTCTTGAGGGTTTCACGATGTATATCCTTCATCAACGTTTCATTTATAAAGCATAAAAAAACGACGCTTGTAGCGTCGCTTTTAATCAATGATCTCTTAATTTAATTATTCAACACCGATGATGAAAGCATACACAGGTTGATGACCTGGCTTGAATTCAAAATCGATACCGCGATAAGCTTCGTACGTATAATCTCTTAATTTTTCAATGATGGCATCATTACTACCTTCACCATAAAAAATAGTGACAAGACTTGAAGCTTGATCGACCATTTTTTCTAATAAGGTTTTGGTAGCATCAAATAAATCTTTGGACGTATTGACAATTTTCTTACCTACGATGCCCATGAAATGGTCTTTTTTAACTTCTAGCCCATTAATCTTGGTGTCTTTGATGGCAAAGGTAACCGCGCCTGATTTCACATTCTTCATCGCCGCATTCATCGCGTCAACATTTTCCGCCATCGACATATCAGGAATGAAATTGATAATGGCAGTTAAACCTTCTGGAATAGTTTTGGATTCAATCACCGCGGCATTAATCAACCCTTCTTCATTCAATGCTTCAGCTGCTTGTTTTGCTGCTAAAACAATATTGGGGTTATTGGGGAAGAAGAATACATTTTTTGCATTAACTCCTCGCGCGGCCTTTAAAAAGTCTTCTGTTGATGGATTCATCGTTTGACCACCACTGACGATTTGATGGACACCTAAATCTTTAAATGCTTGGGCCATGCCTTCACCAGCCGCAACGCTGATTAATCCGTAGACTTTTTCTTCGACAGGCTGGACTTTTTTATCCGTTTTGGTATGATCATGACCTTTGCTTGATTCGGTGATATTTTCATGTTGAATTGCCATGTTATCAGCCTTCATCGTCACACATTCACCAAATTTAAACGCATAAGCAAACACACTCGCTGGTGTTAAGGTATGAATATGAACCTTGACGAGATCTTCGTCTTTGACTAATACAATGGAATTGCCTTGTTGTTCTAAATATTCATAAAAGCGTTTTTCAATAAATGGTTTTTTATCCGGGTTCTTTTCATCAAGTTTTAAAATGAATTCAGTGCAATAACCAAATTCTTCTGCTTCGAGTTTAGCCCCAGCCATTTCTTTACCGGCTTTCGCAGTCACCGCGGTTGCTTCGAGCTTTTCAACCAATTTATCAAGTAAGCCGAATTCAAATCCTTCAAGAATTTTAATTAAACCTAAACCACCCGAGTCGACCACACCCACTTCTTTTAAGATTGGTAAGAGGTCTGGTGTGCGCTTTAATGATTCATGGGCTTCTTTGATCATCACGCGCATGCAGTCTTCAATTGACCAGTTTGGTTTCACTTGATCCATTAACACTTGCGCACTTTCACGAATAACCGTGAGCATCGTTCCTTCAACAGGGCGCATCACGGCTTTATACGCGACTTCTTTACCTTGGATCCACGCTTCGGCAAATTGCACCGCGTTAATTTCTGCTTTACCTTCTAAGGCTTGAGCAAATCCTCTAAAGATTTGCGAGGTGATGACACCAGAGTTGCCTCGAGCGCCCATCAATAAACCTTTAGAAAAAGCTTTCGCTAAATCATAAATGTTTTCATCATTACGGTTTGCAACTTCTTTTGAACCGCTGGTGACGGTTAAATTCATGTTTAAACCCGTATCACCATCCGGAACGGGGAAGACGTTTAATGCATCGACTTCAGGGTAATGATTATATAGATTATTACTACCAGAAATAATCATGCGTTTGAGGATGACGCCGTTGATCGTTTTCATAGATGCTCCTAGTTTGTTTTGATCGCTTGGATAAAGATATTCACTGCCTTAAACGTCACAGAGAACTTTTTTTCCAGATCGTATTTTACTTTTTTTTGAACTTCGGTAATGATCTCCGTGATTTTTACCCCATAAGCACAGACCAAATACAAGTCCACAACAAAAGCGTCTTTATCTTTTTTAATAAAAACCCCTTTGTTGTAGTCTTTGGTTTTCAATGGTTTAGTCGAAGGTTCTCGTAACAAGGTTTTTTCTGCAATGCCAATGACACCATAGGAAGATAAAGCAGCAGACGCTGCCACTTGACCAATCGCCTCAAGTGAGATATTAATTTGTCCTAATGCGGTTTTTTTTGCAATGCTCATTGGTAAATTTAGGATACTATATTTGCCGTAAAAATCAAGGAAAAATACGTCTATAAAAGAAAAAAGCCCGGCAACTTGCTATTCTCGGCCTTGCGACCTACCTTCACCGTGACGGTGCTTAACTTCTGTGTTCGAGATGGGAACAGGTGTGACCACCGTGCCATCGTCACCAGACTTTTTTCTTTCAGGGAGATTCCCTGAAAACTAGATACTTATGTTTTGATGTTCTGCTATGACCTTTATATATACTTTTACTTGACTCATTTTTTATAAAAAAACTTTAAGAAATTAAGTCCTCGATCTATTAGTATTAGTCGACTGAATGTATCGCTACACTTACATCTCTAACCTATCAACCTCTTAACATTAGAGGGATCTTACTTCTTACGAATGAGAAGTCTCATCTTGGGACGAGCTTCACGCTTATATGCTTTCAGCGTTTATCTCTTCCGCAGGTAGCTACCCAGCCATGCCCTTGGCAGGACAACTGGTGCACCAGAGCTGCGTCTATTCCGGTCCTCTCGTACTAGGAACAGGTTCCCTCAAACTTCTTTCGCCCACGACAGATAGGGACCAAACTGTCTCACGACGTTTTGAACCCAGCTCGCGTACCACTTTAATTGGCGAACAGCCAAACCCTTGGAACGTACTTCCGCTCCAGGATGTGATGAGCCGACATCGAGGTGCCAAACTGCGTCGTCGATGTGAACTCTTGGACGCAATCAGCCTGTTATCCCCAGGGTAGCTTTTATCCGTTAAGTGACGGCCCTTCCACACGGCACCGCCAGATCACTAAGCCCTACTTTCGTATCTGCTCGACTTGTAAGTCTCACAGTTAACCATCCTTATGCCTTTGCACTCAAAGCACGATTTCCAACCGTGCTGAGGATAGCTTGGGGCGCCTCCGTTACTCTTTGGGAGGCGACCGCCCCAGTCAAACTGCCCACCTAACACTGTCTTCGCTCCGGTAAGGAGTCGAGTTAGATCAATCCAAAACTTAGAGTGGTATCCCAACGACCGCTCCACCGAAACTGACGTCCCGGCTTCAAAGCGTCCCACCTATTCTGTACAAAGTTCAAAATTAATCAATATTAAGCTACAGTAAAGCTCCATGGGGTCTTTCCGTCTAGTCGCGGGTAACCTGCATCTTCACAGGTCATTTTGATTTCACCGAGTCTGCTGTCGAGACAGCGCCCAAATTATTATACCATTCATGCGCGTCGGAACTTACCCGACAAGGAATTTCGCTACCTTAGGACCGTTATAGTTACGGCCGCCGTTCACTGGGGCTTCACATCAAAGCTTTGTCTTGCGACTAACCTCTCAATTTAACCTTCCAGCACTGGGCAGGCATCACCTCATATACATCGTCTTGCGACTTAGCATAAAGCTGTGTTTTTGATAAACAGTTACTTGGGCCTCTTCACTGCGACTCAACTTGCGTTGAGCGCTTCTTCTTGCTAACTTACGAAGCAATTTTGCAGAGTTCCTTAACAACAGTTGACTCGCTCACCTTAGATTACTCATCTTGATCACGTGTGTCCGTTCTCGGTACGGGCCGCATGTACTTAAGCTAGCAGCTTTTTTCAAAAGCCAGTTTCACAACCTTCGGTACTAGGCTTGCGCCATTCCCTCCACATCACAGCTTCCCCTTAAGCACGACGGATTTGCCAATCGTACGGGTATTCTGCTTATACCGGAATCCAATAACCGGCGTCACTAACTGTCTCTGTCACTACATCGCATACATACGGGTCCAGGAATATCAACCTGGTGTCCATCGACGACGCCTTTCGGCCTTGTCTTAGGTCCCGACTAACCCTGGGAGGACGAACCTGACCCCAGGAAACCTTGATCTATCGGTGTACAGGATTCTCACCTGTAATCGTTACTCACGCCGGCATTCTCACTTCTGTACGCTCCACCAGTCTTCACAGTCTAGCTTCGCCGCGAACAGAACGCTCCCCTACCACTTAGGTATTACTACTTAAATCCGTAAATTCGGTACTACGCTTAGCCCCGGTAAATCTTCGGCGCAGAGATACTCGACTAGTGAGCTGTTACGCACTCTTTAAATGATGGCTGCTTCTAAGCCAACATCCTAGTTGTTTGAGCGTCTCCACATCCTTTCACACTTAGCGTAAATTTTGGGACCTTATTTGACGATCTGGGCTGTTTCCCTTTTGACCATGGAGCTTATCCCCCACAGTCTGACTGCTTAAAGATACGATATGGCATTTGGAGTTTGTTCGTGAGCAGTACCGCTATGCGCGGCCATTTCACATACAGTGCTCTACCTCCATACCTAAACTTTAAACGCTAGCCCTAAAGCTATTTCGAGGAGAACCAGCTATCACCAAACTCGATTGGAATTTCTCCCCTATCCACAACTCATCCGCGAACGTTTCAACGGGCGTCGGTTCGGACCTCCAGCAAATTTTACTTCACCTTCATCCTGGTCATGGATAGATCGTCTGGCTTCGGGTCTAATACATCGTACTTATTCGCCCTATTCAGGCTCGCTTTCACTACGGCTCCGGATTATCTCCTTAACCTTGCACGATACATTAACTCGCCGGCTCATTCTTCAATAGGCACGCCATCAGGCTTTACCGCCCTCTGACTATTTGTAGGCACATAGTTTCAGAATCTTTTCACTCCCCACCCGGGGTTCTTTTCACCTTTCCCTCACGGTACTGGTTCACTATCGGTCACAAACGAGTATTTAGCCTTTTGCAGTGGTCTGCATAAATTCCGACAGGATTTCACGTGCCCCGCCGTACTCTGGATACCACTAGAGTCATACATTCGTTTATCTACAGGACTATCACCTTCTATGGTTGACTTTCCCAAGTCATTCAACTGGAATGTACATATCTCATAACGTGGTCCTAAACCCCAGTCCTAAGACTGGTTTGGGCTGTTCCGCTTTCGCTCGCCACTACTGACGGAATCGATATAAATCTTTCTTTTCCTCTAGCTACTGAGATGTTTCACTTCACTAGGTCTAGCACTCTCTGGTGTATGAATTAGCCAGAGAGTAACACGACATGACTCGTGTTGGGTTGCCCCATTCAGATATCGACGGATCAAAGCTTACTTCCAGCTCCCCATCGCTTTTCGCAGGTAGTCGCGTCTTTCATCGCCTGTTTGTGCCAAGGCATTCACTATGCGCCCTTATTAACTTAACTTCGTAAAAGTTTTTAAAGGCTTGTTTCAAAAATAAATTTGTCTCGCCGCAATCTCATAAAGAAATCGCGACATCACAGAAAGAACATGTTATTTACATAAATATCTAGTTTTCAAAGAACCGAGTTGAGGATCATCTCTGATCTCTCAAAACTAAGCAATCCAAGTCAAACCGTCACGTCAATCAACCAGAAAAAACGTGTCTAGTTGAGTTTAAAAATAATATTGTTGTACGATCGGTTGTTTTTAACCGATTCTGTTTCTCCTTAGAAAGGAGGTGATCCACCCCCTCGTTCCCGAAGGGGTACCTTGTTACGACTTAACCCCAATCACCGATCCTACCTTAGACGTCTCCCCCCTTGCGGTTAGGATAACGGCTTCAAGTATTACCAGCTCTCATGGTTTGACGGGCAGTGTGTACAAAGCCCGAGAACGTATTCACCGCAACATCGCTGATTTGCGATTACTAGCAATTCCAGCTTCATGAGGTCGAGTTGCAGACCTCAATCTGAACTGAGACCGATTTTTTGAGATTTGCTGATCCTTACGGGTTAGCGACTCTTTGTATCGGCCATTGTAGCACGTGTGTGGCCCAGGACATAAAGGGCATGATGATTTGACGTCATCCCCACCTTCCTCCGATTTACATCGGCAGTCTCCCTATAGTTCCCAACTTAATGATGGCAAATAAGGACGAGGGTTGCGCTCGTTGCGGGACTTAACCCAACATCTCACGACACGAGCTGACGACAACCATGCACCACCTGTCTTGGCTATGACTATCCCCCTATCTCTAGGGTATTTAACCAGATGTCAAGTCCTGGTGAGGTTCTTCGAGTAGCGTCGAATTAAACCACATGCTCCACTGCTTGTGCGGGCTCCCGTCAATTCCTTTAAGTTTTATTCTTGCGAACGTACTACCCAGGCGGGATGCTTATCGCGTTAGCTTCGGCACTGAGTTTCCCCAATATCTAGCATCCATAGTTGACAGCGTGGACTACTAGGGTATCTAATCCTATTTGCTCCCCACGCTTTCGTTCCTCAACGTCAGTATAAGTCCAGATAGTTGCTTTCGCCTTTGGCATTCCTCCGTATTTCAATGGATTCCGCCCCTTCACACGGAATTCTACTATCCTCTACTTAACTCTAGTATAGGTGTTTTACTAACCTTCCCAAGGTTAAGCCTTGGTCTTTAATCAGTAACATCCACAATACCATCTACGAACCCTTTACGCCCAATCATTCCGGTTAACGCTTGCCCCTCCCGTATTACCGCGGCTGCTGGCACGAAGTTAGCCAGGGCTTCTTCTTTAAGTACTGTCATCATCCTCCTTAACAAAAGAGCTTTACGACCAACTCCCAAAAGTTTCCTAATGAGAGTCTTTTGTGTCTTCCTCACTCACGTAGCATTACTGGATCAAGCTTTCGCTCATTGTCCAATATTCCTCACTGCAGGCTCCCGAAAGAGCTTGGGCCTTGTCTCAGTCCCAATGTGGCTGATCATTCTCTCAAACCAGCTAAGGATCATCGGCTTGGTAAGCTTTTATCCCACCAACTACCTAATCCTCCGTGAGCTCATTCTTTAACAGACAACGTCCTTTTTTAGTATTCACATCAAGATTTACACCTTGTTCTCCATTACAGATATGTTTCTCCTAAATTAAAGAGTAGATTCTCACGTATTACTCACCCGTCTGCCACGAATATTAATTCGTTCGACTCGCATGTGTCAAGTATGCTACTAGCGTTCAATCTGAGCCAGGATCAAACTCACTATAACTTATTTAGGAATACAAAGATACCCAAAATTACAACTTAATTAAGCTAAAAGATAAGAAATATATAAAGAAAATGGTGGTAATTGTTTACCAGCACTTTCTAAAGTTAAATTTTTACGTTTTGCTCTTAATTTTAAAGTACTTCCCATATCAGCTAAGAAAAATTGGGTAAATACAATATAAAATACAAAGAAAATTACAACTACCCAAAATACTTGAGTAGAAAAACAATATAAATCAAATTGTGGCATCTTTTATTAGTTTTTTTAAACAAAAAAAATCAATTTAACCTTTTAATGCAGGTACTTGATTCATAGAAATATTTCCACGAACACGATAATAAATAATTAAAAGAGCTAAACCAATAGCTGATTCAGCTGCAGCTACTGTTAAAACAAATAAAGCAAAAATTTGGCCATAAAGATCATCTAAATAAACAGAAAAAACAATAAAATTTAAGTTTAAACTTAATAAAACTAACTCAAC
>JACCDO010001004.1_pt1 | contig 13775 bp, 10 predicted proteins | sample 7446101 | NCBI WGS metagenome assembly JACCDO01 (sample SAMN15323440, study PRJNA562643) | freshwater metagenome | isolation source: river surface water | place: USA:Blue River Watershed | collected 2017-08-16
CAATCATATTATCGCTCGTGTTGCCATTGCTAGGATTGATGGGATCGCTGATTCGAAGACTGGTATCCGCTTTAAGTACTGAAGTAATTTCTGGTTTCATTTCACGTCCAAATGCAGAAGTTAGAGCAGGTTCGGGTGTTATCACCCGCGCTGCAGTGGTACTGGGGACAACCGGCGGTACTACAAAATTGGACTCTGCAGGCGGTGCGGGACTCATAGCGAAGGGCGATAAACTTACTCCAAACCCTGCAGACGAGCCAAACGCTTGTGCTGCAGTGGGCTTAGCGGCTGCCTCAACTGCTGAGTTCAGTGCATTGTAGGCCACTGTGTTCGTTGGGCCGGTGAACGCTCCGTACGAGGTCTCGACGGCAGGCTTGATGACGGCTGGAGTCGTCGACGCCGTCTGCTTCAAAATTACTTTGGGCGTGGGTTTGTGCAGTTCTTGTGGCTCCACTATTTGCGTGAGTTGCGGTGGATTGCATTTCATTTTACTGTATTTGTCATAGATATATGTTGCTAGAAGCAAGTTGCCTTTGTTGTAGCAAAACACGAGCGGGCATGCGTCGGGCGTGTCGTCACGCGCAACAACTTGCTGAATTGTGGAAGACCAGCTTACGCTCAATCCTAGAGGAAACGCATTTCCCTTGAACCCCTTTCTGCTGAGACTGAGCTGCTCGCGTTCGTCGTCCTCTACTACCAGAGCCGCATCATCGTCCGGCGACACGCGCACCACCCTCACCTTGGTCGAAGCGTTACAGGCCATTAAAAGACAACTAGCTTCTGGCAAATAAACAGATGCATACCGGAGGGTTCTTGCATCATATTCAGTAGCACATACGCCGTCCTCAAGGTCAAAGGCGACGGTTGCGGTGTACCCTTTCTCATCCAACGACAGCAGCACCACGCTGGGCAGAAAGCTGGCTTCACCCCCATCTTCATCCGGGAGCGCTTCGATAAAACATAAGCAAATCAGAGTTTTCGCAAACCAATGCACATGTGATAACTGCACAATTTGTCGATCTTCCCCAAGAAGTGCAATCGTGTCAGGGTACCCCTCCCCTACACCCAGCACCAAAGGCGCAGCACTATTTATATCAATCTCTCGCACTATTACTGTGCCCTGCAAAGCAAGCACAATGCGAGCACTGCCGTCGGCAGCCCAATCTAGGGCAGTCATCTCGCTCGCATTATCCGCATTGCCCGAGAGAGCAAAGGGTTTGCACAACTTCTTGCGAGGGTCTATAACGCATGGTACAGCGCTGCCGTCATCGGCCCAAAGAGCAAGCCATTCTCCTGAAGAGCCTTTGCGCCAAGATGAACAGCTGCTGGAAGAGTACTGTCCTTGGCGCTCGTATAAGCTCGGTATGGTCTCAGAGCTCGATGTGTAGTGAGCCATGACCGACAGTTCAAATACCACAACTTTTGAAGAGAACGTAAGACAAACAAGTTCTTGAGAACCTGATATGCTTATTGCTAACACGGATTCACCTCCGTTTGATTCGCTAAAATCAAGCGTATTACGAATGCCATTTCCTAAAATTTGATCGTGAATAACTGAACCATTGTTATCAAAGGTTTTCTCAAAGCTGCGTACATCGATAACCAGAACTTTGGTGCCTGCAGCAATCAATAGCACACCGTACTTATCACAGCTTACCATGTGGCGGATATTAGAATGATTTTCGTCCTCGTCCTCATTAGTGGCATCATCTCCAGTGCCTCTAATGTATGGGACATTAAACTTACCCCCAGTGAGAAAATTGATACACGATCGTTTTATGTCTCCCATGCTCACGCCTAATTGCTCGTTTATGGTGTCTGATTATTCAAAATATCGAATAATTTGGAATAAATAAAGGTGGGTCTCGCTGCACTCGTCTTCTAGCTCTTTTCTTTACAATACTAACTCGTAGCTGATATCCAAAAAAGTAAAAAATTAATTATTTACTTTTGAATGTGGTATTTGATTGCTCTATTTGAAATTATATAACTACAAACCTGAAGAACTTCTAAATTACAAATCGAATCAATTCGATTTTTGTTTGTCGAATCTTGTAAATTTTTTGCCCTTCACGAACCTTACTACAAGTTAAAGCAATCATTGCAGTGAGCGCTAAGATCTACTATATTATTTCTTAATTTATAGCTATTTCGTTTTCTTATCAGGGCTTTTCTGTTTGAATCGGTATGTTCGTCAAAGCATCAGGAACGTGGCGACACATATCCAGGCTTGGAGCCGCGCGGATGCTACATCTTGGTAGACATTCATCGTGCAGGCTTAACCGTGTTGGAGCTCTTGGATATCAGCTGGGCACTTGTATGTATAGAGTTGAGTATTTGAGCACATCCGCGGAGACCGAGCCATCGCAAGACTCTGGAAATGAATTATCTGATCGAGAAATGCAAGCGTTATTCGCTTCATTACCTACCAATGAAAATAGCTCAAAGTTGTTACGCACTCGTCACACGGCTTCTCATGTCATGGCTATGGCCGTGCAACGTGTGATGAAAGATGCAAAGACTGCCATCGGGCCGTGGATTGACCATGGATTTTATTATGATTTTCATATGCCCAGTAAGCAGCTAAGTGATTCTGATTTAAAGAATGTGAAAAAAGAAATGGATAGAATCATTAAGGCGAACTTGCCCTTGCGCCGCGAGGAGGTTACTCGAGATGAGGCGCGACGTCGTATTTCTCTCCAAAATGAACCCTACAAATTAGAAATATTAGACAGCATTCAGTCAGAGCCTATAACAATTTATCACATTGGCAATGAGTGGTGGGACCTATGTGCAGGGCCGCATTTGGATTCTACTGGCGATCTAGATTCGCGGGGTATTGAACTACAATCAGTGGCCGGTGCTTACTGGAGAGGAGATGAAAAGAATGCTATGTTACAACGCGTTTATGGGACTGCTTGGGAAAATGCGCAGCAGTTGAAACTTCACAAGCGTCGGATGGAGGAAGCCAAGCGTCGGGATCATCGACTCGTAGGCAAGAAGCTGAATCTCTTCTCGATTCAAGAGGACGCAGGCGGAGGACTGGTTTTCTGGCATCAAAAAGGTAGCATTGTTCGCAGATTGATTGAAGATTTTTGGAAAGATGAGCATGTGCGTAATGGATATGAACTATTGTATACCCCCCATATAGCGAATGTGGACCTCTGGAAGACTTCTGGACATGTGGACTTTTACAAAGACGACATGTTCAAGACGATGTCCGTGGATAACGCGGAATACCAAATTCGACCCATGAATTGCCCTTTTCATTGCTTAGTGTATAAAGATGGGTCAAGGTCATATAAAGAGTTGCCTCTACGATGGGCGGAGTTAGGTACCGTTTATCGTTATGAACGTTCCGGTGCACTCCATGGCCTGTTTCGTGTCCGTGGCTTCACCCAAGATGATGCACATATATTTTGCTTACCAGAGCAGTTGGAAGACGAGATTGTAGGTGTGTTGAACTTGACAGAAAAGATCTTAACAAAGTTTGGATTTCATTCATTTGATGTCATGTTGAGCACACGACCAAAGGACAGTGTGGGCTCGGACGAAATATGGGAGCAGGCCACCAAGGCCCTGATCCAAGGACTGCGTCGTAAAAACTGGACTTACAGCGTAGATGAAGGAGGTGGGGCATTCTATGGTCCCAAAATTGATATTAAGATACAAGATGCAATTGGTAGAAAGTGGCAATGTAGTACTATTCAAGCAGATTTCAATCTGCCGCAGCGGTTCGAGCTAGAATACACCCACGCCGACGGGGACAAGAGGCGTCCGATCATGTTGCATCGAGCAATATTTGGTTCGTTGGAGCGATTCTTTGGTGTTTTAGTGGAAAACACTGTTGGAGACTTTCCTTTGTGGCTAGCACCCGTACAACTTCGTTTAGTACCGGTAACAGAGAGCGTGCTGCCTTACTGCGAGCAGGTGAAGCGGGCGGCGGCGGCACTCGGAGTCCGAGTGGACATAGACAAAAGTGGTAATCGCTTGCCTAAACTTATTCGTAACGCCGAATTAGACAAGATACCTGTCATGGCAGTGGTTGGAGACAAGGAAGAAGCGGCCGGGGAGCTGTCCTTGCGCCAGCGAAAGGGGGGGGAACTGGGATCACGGAAGGTACAAGAAGTTTTGGCCGCTCTACAGCACGCGTCCAGAGCAGCTTGTGAGCTAAGAGAGGTGCCAGAATTTGTACCCATAGATCATTCAAGTGTCAAATCATGTCCCAGTTCAGGCAAAGGTTTATAAGAGTAGTCATTGTTTTTTATTATTTTGAATCATAAGGTAGGTCACGAACATAAATTCTCTAAATCCGCTGGAAGGGCTGTTAGCAAAGATAGCGATTCTTCAATTTTCCGATCAGAAACATCTCTCTGTTGTAGTACAAATTCCCTGTTCTCATTCCCGGCACTCAATTCGGCATTGAATATTTGCGTTGACGCGGAATCATCCTTGGCACTATCTCCATCTAAGAGTGCAGGGATGCCTAGCAAAAGGTCGTCTGTGATGCTAATGGTGGATAACGCATTTATGCCCCACAATTTGGTTGGTGTGCCGGCTGTGCTAGAGGTTTCACCTAAAACTGCTATAATGATTGGGCCTTTCTTGTCTCCAACTCCAACTTCAGATAAAGTCAAGACTTCGTAATCGCAATTTATTCCAGTAAATTTCGATGCAGCAGTGTTGTACGCTGCAACGGATATGTTATCTTTGTCACTTAGAATATGGCGTATAGTTCTATCGCGTTTATCAGTGCATTTGATCAAGCCTGCGCGAGAAGCAACTTGCTCGTCAATAAGTGCGAGTTGGGTTTTCGTGCTTGGAGACCGAAATCCTGGTTGTTTATCGGGTGAGTGAACTTGCTTAAAATATTCTGCATTTTTACGCAGAATCCATTTCAGTTTATACGTCTTGATTTCAGTATTTGTACTAGCAGAGTCTGGGATCCACAGCCAAAGCTCGCGAAAGCTCTCCAGAAGCGCGTCGACTTCCAGGGTTTCTCCGTTTATATATACATTAAGTATTGTTTCCCATACATAACTATTCGCGTCTCCGAGAACTTGGTGACTCGCTGCAGAAGCTGCTTCCAAAGATAAGTACGAATCCATTTTGATTTCGTCGTGACGAATTAATACCTGTTCCAAGCTGATAACGAATCTCACAATAAATATTCAAGCTAATACTAGGTTAAGATGTTTAAATAGCCGGCAAAACTGGATAAGTAATATGAATCATATTGACTCCTTTCCCCCTCTTAACTATTTGTAGCTTTTGATTTGTACGTGAACACAATTTTTGAGCAGATAGGGATGAAAATGGCACTTCTTTCCAGCGCCTCTGCCAATGGTGCATCGATGAACTTTACTGTCAGCGATTGGGGGATATTAGCGCTTATGGCTGTGCTTTCCCTCCGTGCGAGCATTGTGAGTGCGATGGAAGTCAGACACATAGATGCTCCGTCACGGACATCGGGTGACACCGACTTATCTCATGGTCAACAAATCCGACGCTGGTTTATGTATAGCATTGCGGCTGCAAATGGTATGCGTGCAGTTAGCACACTGCTCGATGGGGTTTATATACATGTGTATAGTTTGTTCAATGCAACACCAGGATTGACTTCATTGTTGTCGTTTACAGCGTTACCTTCATTGCTTACGTTTACAACATATTCACTTTTGACAGTATATTTTGCGCAGCTTTGTTATACTGTTATGGGTATGCCCTTTTTTCATGTACGCAATAGTTGGTTTTTGGTCAACTTGATTTTGTATCTTGCGGTACTTGCGGGATTGTTTATAGTCATGAATGGTCAAATTGCTTGTGGAGCGCTGGCTTCTGCGTTTGCTGCAGATTTTGCAGTTGTAGGATGGTTCGGTTTTAGCGTATTTAAACACTTTCCTAGTGAAACTGGCTCGAATAAAAATGCTTCTGGAGCCGGTGGTCACATCCCTCACGTCAAGTCGCGATTGTTACCGCTGATCGCAATATGCATGTTTGGCTTAGCATTAGATGCAACTGTCTACGCTTCGTTGTTTTATTTTGAGTCAGGCGTGATTAACAATTCCATTATGACTAATTCTTTAATCATCTGTGCAGAAATTTTGCCTTCGTTGGCGTTCTTGTGGTTGGTGAGCAGAAAGGAAAGTCAAGGCGAGGAAGCTTCTTTATTGACTGCTACAGTCACTGCGACTGGACGTCTTCCAATTTTGAACTGGTATAGCTCTATTGAAGGAGTGAATATAGAAAATAGTCCGACGGGCTCAGAAAAAGCACTCGATACAGCCTACTTCAAAGAACGTTTGTGATTTTTTTCGTGTTCTTTGCTTACTTCATACATTATATATTTTTTTGTATATTTATGTGCTAATTGGATTTATGTTTTAATTGTTGTAACAGGCAAATCCGCAACTGAATACCCAACTGCCCCCATGTTCTTCGTGGTTACATTTAACTTGATTCGGACGGTCCCAGCGGCTTGCACTCGGGTCACCTCCCGACCATCGCCTTGACATACAAATTTCGAATCAAAAAACTCGGGTGGGTTACCCATTAACCAAGAAAACCATTGGTTGAAGACGCTGGTCGCCACTGGTGTATACGTTTCCATGTCGAGGATATGTTGCCCTGGCGTTAATGGAACAAGCAGTGATCCGTAACCTCGAACGACATCACGACCGAGAAAATCCAATCCGTATACGCTCACAGCTACTCGCGGCCAACCATACACATTTGTGCTCTTAAATGTCACGTCGATAGGGAAATTCCACACAACACCGCCATCATATGAAGTAGGATTCCGGCGTGAAGTTTGCGAGAGCCCGGTATCAACACCCTACGTGCGAATCGACAAAGCGTTTATAGCATTATTTTAAAATGTACATAAAAAGCATATTTTTTGTGAAAGTTAGTAAAGTTTAATAAATTTGAGCTCACAAGCAACCCAATGTTTGAGGCGATATTATTGAAGCCAACAGTTAGGGCAGGCTGGCAGTTGTGCAAGACTAGCAAAACATCGCGACATATTCGGGAGAAACTAAGGAAACTCAACAATATAATACTGAAGCCTTTAAGAAACTTACCGCTGAAATAGACCAATCGGGTCCGATGTGAAATGCATACCTGCAATAAATGTCATCAATACTACCAAAATCCCCAGACTCAATTTGCCCTGTGCATTGAACGTAAAAAGCCTTTTCTGATTCCATATTAAGCAAAAATATACTTTTGCGCACCTCGCTGCCCAACGGCTTATCTACTGTTGGAAAATATTCCCGCAAAGTGCATTATAAATTTAAGTTCAGTTTGGGGGCTCTCTGTGGGGGGAACTTTAAGTTCCGAATTCCAGTTTTGGGATAATGGATAATGGATAATGGATAGATCATTGGCGAGCAAATTATATATAAGTAAGTTTACTAATAAATTTTATTGTTTCGTCCGAAATCTGTTCGGACGAGTCTTAACAAAGTCCATAGCGGCCTACCCAAACAGGTACCCCAAATAAAAGACGAACAAAAATTGATTTTTAATGGATCCATTTTTTGGAATCGTGATTGAAAGCCTTAATTCATTAAATTACTTAACTGGGATTGTTTGTCATTTTGAACGCGCTCGCTATTTAGATTTCTTACGTCAACTTGCCAAGGCAATGGCAGGAACGTTTATCTTCTGTGTAGATGATCATCCCTCCATGGCCTCTGTGCCATCCAAAGCGGGGGCATTTTTTAGTCATATTGACATAGCACGGTCAGGTGTCGATGCATTCCTTGCTTATTATGCAAAGCATAATCTACACTCTCCCCTTATGCTCTTGCGTCCAGCATCCGACAAGAGCTGTATAAGATCCTACATAGGTGACCCAGTTAACATATTTGAGCGTGAGATCAAAAATCTAACGGCTGAAGGACCCGATGGCGATATTGGTATCGGCACTATTTCCAAGCCTTCGAACTTCTCTTATGCTATGTCAATGGCATTTGGAATTATTAACAAGCACCGATTGAAAAATGGGGTGGATCGTTTTGGTCACGGCCGGTACCCGTGGATGCTTGAGCCAACAACATTGTTTATATTTACCAATCGCTTAGGACAGCACAATACGCCTTTTGAAATGGAAAACAAATTGGGTGCCGCCAGTGATTATGTCACACACCCTTACAAATGGGACCATCGAGTTTATTTATTTGTTCTACAGTGTGACCATGAAGATGAAGCCGGTGACAATAGCCCTTCGCAATTGAATAGTGACCTTGTGCATCTGTGCACTGTGACTGGTGGGGATGTATTCGTTGTGCATTCCATGGGCGAGGCGCGGTCAATCATGACACGCATAATGAATGCTATATGTGCTAGTCCTGCTTCGTGCGCAGTGAGTATGAGGTTGGAAAAGATGGGTTTTCACAGCCCAAATGACATTTCATTGAATGCACATGTGAGACTTACAGCCAAACGAGTCCGTGAATGGCCCATCCCAGAGGATGTGCCTGTGGAAAAAGACGCAGAAAGCCTGAGCCCGCGTACACCCTTACCCTGCTTGGAGTTGTCGACCGATGCCTTCGGGCTATTCCGGCCAGGATCGCTAACTTTGCAGCAGTCGCTTCAACTTATTAAAGAATATGACGTGCCGCACAGTGTTTATGTCGTCCGTGGCGCATTGCAACAAGATTTGCAATTAGAACGCGGTAAGCTATATTATGTAAATATGAGTGCACCCAGTGCTGCGGATGTGAGTTATCGCAGTCGTAGCAATGATGATGCTCGGTCTGCCACGCCCGCTTTATTGGCTGCAGAAGGGATGAAAGTTGATGAGTACTATCACGCACCGTTTGCTCTGCTCACCGATGAGTGCAACGCTGAGGGGGAAGAATCGGGAACACGGCACCTACTTCTGCTCCCTTTTAATTTCCCTCGCATCCTCGCTCTCGTACAGCAAGGTCGTGCGCTCATGCGTAAGCAGATTGCAGCCACTACGAACCCATCTTCTTTTAACTCTGTGCAAAGTATTGAGTTAAGTAGAAGTATCGATACATGGAGACGAGAATACACGATGTACGTGCAAAGCACGCCAGGATATTACCACGCACCTATCATCAGCATGATGCAGCACTTGGGTTTGCACCCGTTATCACAGACCGTCAAGTTGTTAGACTATGCTCTTCATTCAAAGTTGGCAAAGCGACTCAGTTATGCCGCGGAGAGCGCTTCCATTGACATTCGCGATATGGAGAACGTCTCACAGCAGAAGTGGCTGCGCGGGGAATTGGTGAATCCGCCACCATATATGCTTGCATTGGCTTCGTCGGCACAGGCGCAACAGCATTTGCCGGTCGGACCATACACCGATGCTATGCCTCAAAGTGCTACTCGCGTCGCTGCACCAGCATTTGTAGAGCATCTCACCGTTACCTGGGAGAAAATGCGTAGAGTGGTGTTCGGAGGAGGGTCTGGTTCCTTTGTGAATGGACTGAGCGTGCGCGGTGTCAGTGGCACAACAGGATACGTGCCTGCTGCGTCCTCTGCCTTTTACGCTAAGGCGTTTTCATCCAATTGGCTATATGACGCGTGTGGAGCGTCTCAGGTACCGTGTGAGCTTGTTAAAGAAATGAGCAATTACATGCACGTGCTCGCACGACAGGAGGTAGGACGCGACCCAACCGAAATACCTGATGATGTCGCAGATGAAGATTCTGAACGGGGTGTACTTAAACGTAAATTGGAAAATGTAAATTTCGGTAATCGCTTTAAGAAAAGCAGTGGGAATAAGGGCAAGGCGCCAGACGGAGACGCCGGGCAAACTGGCTCCAATTCCGGTATTAGACCATCTTCTCTTGGTGCAACAAGCGGCACTGGCTCCAATGCAGGCAGTGAGCTGTCTAGTCTCTTTGGAGATACTGTACGTCCTGAAAGGGACTATTCTCAGACATTCATGTTGGAGGAAGCGGTGCTGACATCGGTGATATCGAACGCCCCTGCCTCTTTACGGAATAATGAGTTACTTAATGGGACATTAAAGCGTGGGCCGGACGAGCAGGCTGATGCAGGCATTCGAACAGCTGCTGATTTACCAGCACTGGGAAAACCGCCACGTCGTGGAGTGCAGAGACATTCGGCAGCTTCTACGAATGCAGCGGGTGTTACTGGTGTTGTGAGGAAGCCAGTAGCGTTGGCAGCAGGGAAAACGTCAAGACCTTCCACTGCTTCTACCTCCAGCCCAGTCCCTGCTATTTCAGAAACGAATGTTGTGGGCTCGGGGTCAGGAACTGCTGGAATCGCTGGTAATCGGGGTAACGAAGGCGACCGTACGGCATCCGGGAGCGTGGATGGCAGCAAGGCAGGGCAAGCAAATGTGTCGAAGACTGCGAGCGGTAGTACAGGTGCGGGCATAGGATCCAGTGGCACTGTTGGAGCAAATGCAGATGTTAGTAAAGTTGCGAAGGTGGCCACTGTCGCTGCCCCTGCTGCGTTAGCTAGCGGTGGCTTGGATGGTTGGGAAGTGCAATTCTCTGCAAAGTATAATCGCAATTACTGGTTCAATAAACGAACTGGTCAGTCAAGTTGGGAAGATCCGCTTGCAAAGAAATGAAAATCGTTTGGTGACTGTTTTATTTTATTTTATTTTGTTATGTTTTATACATATCAGACATTATTCTCTCCCAGATACAATTCAGTAACATTCTGACTTTAGAGTCTGTTCCGCAAATCGCTCTTTCCCGGGTGCAGCGATTGCCGGCGTTGCTCCGGCATCAAGGAGCGCTTGCCTTGCTCAAGTCCAGATTCAGTGTTGGCAACCGTCCCTGCAATGCTAACTACATAGAATTTGTCCCACAACTTGCCCGTAAGCAACAGACTGTCATCAGTGGCATTATAAGCTATACCGTTCATGCAATCTGCGGAGCGATTGCGTTTCTGCTTTGGATACAATTTCGTAAAATCGACCACTGCTGTAACATAACCGGTAGTTGCATCAATTTTCACTAAGCGATCTTGATACCAAATATTGGCCCAAATGTAGCCGTTAATGTACTGCAGTTCATTAATATGGCGAACTTCAGTCTTGGACGGTGAAAAAATATTCGGCAATTGGCCATTCGCACCAGGTGCATACACAGCCACATGTCGCACCACGCGACAGTCGTCTTGGGCATGCTTCGGGACCGTCAGCCACGTCAGCCTGTGAAGTTAATGTGTTTAAAAAAATGCAAAAAATGAATCGAGAGGTTAGATTCGAAAGGCTTGATTGAGTTACCATCGAATCCCATCCTATTCGCAAAAAGAATGATTATACTAAAGGACGCACCTATTGGTACCATCACTTGCAACAAGAAGTTGCTGAGTAGGATCGTACGTCAGTCCCCACCCTTCGCCTCCCCAAGTTTGAAAAGGTCGGGTGAATAATAATTGCAAAGTAGAACCATCCAGTACTAGTAGTTCTTTGTTTTTCCAGGTTAGCACATAAACCCACGGTGCAGAGGCGATTGAGGAGCCCGTTGCTGGGAGAGCCTCTGCATCTGCTCTGGGAGATGGCAACACCACTAACCCTTCTGCAAAATACTATATGTACATGTTCAGTGGTATGAGCGGAAAGTGTGCGTTCAGTTGAAATGTAACAAAAGCATCCATTAATAGTGACATCACAAGTATGACACAGTGTATCACATTTAGTCCGTAATACAAGACAATAACAGCGCAAGGTAAATGTATAAAAACTCGTTAGAATGGATGGAATGAGTGCAAATAAAAATATATCGTGAACATTTTGTCATTACTTCATGCATATCGTGTTGCTCAGCAGCCGCACACACCTTGTGGTCAAAGACAGCACTTGTTTGCAGCACCTTGCCACTAATTGGATCGACTTTTCTCACCGTAGATCTTCCGTGAAGCCCACAGCTTTCATAAAGAACTGTGGAGTCAGAACTAACAAGGTGCTCAATCTTGCTATCGCGGTCAGAGTCGCGAGTGCGAGGTGGAGGATATAGATAGAGGCCCTAAAATTGTAATAAATAGCAGTGTATTGTTGAAACAATTTAATTGTATAATTTTAGGAAGTAAAGCGTCACAGGTTAGGAAAATGAATGAATCTTGACGAAACTCAGAGCCAACATTAAACTTTGGTTTTGAAGTGTGATATTCATTTGTTCGACGCACCTGTGTAAAGCAAGATTCGTCATGCGGAATGACTTTCGTTAATCGATATGTCAATTCCGCTGGAATAGCAGGTTTATTATCTCTGGCTGGATTCAATTCTGCTCGATCCAAGGTATCTCCCAATCTGTCTTGAACTGTTTCAGTCCGATGATTTACTTGAAGATGAGCTGTTACATAAACATATAAAACTAGAGAAATAGCTATGAACAAACCAGGATATCGTAAATCTCGCATAATATGATATTTTACCAAAACTGACTATTTTAAACCACTTCTCAACCACTCTATCACCACTCTTCTCTGGAGGGATTTTGTGATTTTTCTTCGTCCAACTAAATTGAAGGAGGCCCTGAATATCAGTAAAAGATGTATAATGGTATTGGATTGCAAACCACCCGAGGTTCGGCAACCAGTGGTCACGTAACGGCAAATAAGTCTTACGTAAAACCTTCGTTCTTCAGGAAGCAAATTGCGGTGAATGTAGGAACAGGTATTGCTTCGACAGATTTACGAAATAACCCAGGTCAAAATGCTGGTGACAGTGCATTATTAGACGTTGATCCTGATAGTGCTTCTCATATTAACAACGCCTTGCTACGCAGTAAAGGAAGTCATCAAGGAATATTAGACCATCAGAAGAAGAGGCAAGTCGAAGGTAAAGTTTATGAACTTAGAGAGAAGTTGTTTAGACGAAATCCCAAACCTACTAACGAGGAAATTGAAAGAGCATGTACGGAATTGCGTCAGCGGCTCATGCAGCCACCAGCATCTATACCGGCAACTTCATCACCAGCTCGAGTATCCGTGCCTTTACATGGGGAGAGTGTTTCGTCTTCCTCCTCGCAGACTGTGCGGCGAGCATCCATACAAGTAGAAGAAGGAGAATTAGGAGACGAAGAGGCAGATAGCCGGCAAAATCGTTTTGCATCAGCGCCATCCGCTGCGAGCACTGTTATTGCCACCCACGACGTGCAGCTTGAGAAGAACAGAAGCAGAAGTAATAGTAGCAGCAGTACTTCAAGTAGCAGCAGTACTTCAAGCAGTAGCAGTACTTCAAGTAGTAGTGCTTCGAGTAGCAGCAGTAGCGATGTTAGACGCAAAAAACGCTCAAAACGTTCGGCTAAGAAAAGGAAAAGCTCGAGCAAGCACAGCAAACGCAAGCGCTCGAGATGAAGGTATACATATATATATTGTGCATTACAATGAGAACGCATTTATTTTTATTTATTTTTGAATTAGATTTTATCGAATATTGTTTGCTGCGCTGAATTATATTAAAAATACGCAGGATACCTCTAGTTAGAACGTTTTTACGTAAATGAAAGGTCCTGTCATCGACATTCAATCATATTGTAATCAAAATATAAAGAGACATAAACTGCCATAATTGCGTGTCAGATCACTAAAGAACGATTCAATCATCTTACTTTGGATATTTGCATAGTTATCTCAAATGGAAATAAGAAACCCTTGCCAAAACAGGATGAACGAGATTATCTACATTTACTATATGTTAAAATCGTCGCCCTCATTTCGTAAAAGGCTCTGTTCAGCCATTAACTTTAAGCAGCTCGTGGGCAGCTGCTTAAAGTTAATGGCTGAACAGAGCCTTTTACGAAATGAGGGCG
>JACCDO010945914.1_pt1 | contig 13774 bp, 5 predicted proteins | sample 7446101 | NCBI WGS metagenome assembly JACCDO01 (sample SAMN15323440, study PRJNA562643) | freshwater metagenome | isolation source: river surface water | place: USA:Blue River Watershed | collected 2017-08-16
ATGCGACACGACAAAGTCGAGATATTCGACATTCGATTGCCGTATAGATGCAATACAGTGCCACCAGTAACCGGACCATACGATGGGTGTACCGAGCTGACCAGTGGAAAGTCGACATATTCCAATAACACACCGGAGCCAGTTGTGTCAACTCCGTTTACTGAGACATCAACGATGACGGAGCCGGCAGCATGCGCTGGAACGGGGCATATAATGGATGAGGTGCCTTTCATAACAGAAGATAGTATTACTTTATTGTCCAAGACACAGTAAAGTGATCGATTTCTATAATTTCCGCTTATTCCGACTTCTACCGTCGTTCCGTCAATTGGAACAACAGTCGGATAGACAGATACAACTTCTGGTTGGTGATAAAATTCAAAATTCTTGGTGAAAGCTTCAGTATCATCAATAGTAAATACGAATTTCCCCTCAAGACATTCCTCTGCCGTATAATGGAAGGAACAAATCACCTCACGCTGCGATTTGTATTCACCTACAGCTAGTGTCGACTTCGTATTACCGCATTCGTATGTACATACGTAGGATGAACTAGGTCTAAATTTATCACCATGTATATGAATAACGTGTCCATTCGAACTATGAACAGGAACAGACAGAGGCGTTACGTATACATCATTCGATGACACGAAGACTCCAACAGACGCAACACGGTGATAATCAACACCATTATATGAAAACTCCAGCGAGAATGTGCCTTCACTTTGGACACCAGGATTTATGTCGCAAAGAACCGACGAGGAATTTCCGTAGTTGCACTTATACACTAAGTTGTTAATTCTGCAGGTAATTTCCGCGTCAGGTAAACTGAGTAATCCATCGAAAGTTAACTCTAGTGTCGTGACCTGGTTAACTACCAATCTGGTAGGAAGTAACGCAACGAGTGTTGGGGCGTTATATATTTGCAATAACTTAGTTGAATTCAAGCTTAATGGTACACTGTCGAGTTCAATTCTGAAAAATGCGTATCCAGCTGACAAAGACGATGGAAGTTCAAATACCAACTGCGCCGGATCAACTTGATAATCAAGCAGCGGCAGTGCATAGCTATCGTTAACGACCATGTTGACTTGAGACAAAAGCTTGCTATATACCCCTGAATTGCTACCAGTCGTATCAACAGACACTGTGAGATTACTAACACTGCCTGAAGGGACCAACGAAGCCGACTCTAATAGTATATTCCAAGGACTTATTAATGCTACGTTATCGTATAAACTCTCGATGTCTACTCCATTCTGTACCAAACCGATTACGATTTTACTACTGCCTGTGAATTTACTCCAGTCAATAGGACATTTTACACTGACTGCGGAAATGCTCAGAGGATAGACCATCTCATTGTTAATCACGCACTGAGTCTGCTTTGTCACCCGATATTTTGATGCTAAAACAGAAACTACACTGGTATACCCGTAAATAATAACATTTGGTTCAATGGCACTAATTTCAGCATTATCCCACAACGTATATCTCATACTGTTGGCACTGCGATCAACACTATTGATGGTCACATATACCAATACTTCAGCACTACTAAGTAAGCTTGTTGGAACTGAGCATTTAACACTGTTATCACTGACTATTGTTGCGTGCTCAAAAATCTCTAGGTCGGTATCTTTATCGCTGAAGATGCAAAAGGTCTCATTCGCATAATCATAATTGAAGTCGTCCTGAGTGACAATGACAACTTCGGTGTTACAGCACCTTGGTCCACCTGATGGTGTGATCGCTGCAATAACTAATGCGGAATCAAAAGTATAAGTTAACTCTGAATCCATGACGTACGAGTTATAAGCAACCGATAGTGGCACATTCGACCCAGGGCCATACGCAGGAGTAATACATTTCAACGTGGTGCTATTAACGAATTCGGCTTCAACAAAATTGCTCTCACCGAAGACGCAAAACATGGTGTTAGCGGCGGTAAACTCGCCATATAAGTATAACTCTGTGCCGCCGAATTCCGGGCCATGAGTAGAGCTTATTGAGCTAACAACCGCATCCGCAAATAAATAAACGCTACCGAAAGAGTCTAACTTGTTGAACTGTCCATTCCAGGACACAGAAATGCTGTAATTCCCCGGAATTATGCGAGACTTTGGGACTAAACAGTACGCACTGGAACTGGAGATAACAACTAACGAAGTAAATTCTGTTATAATCCCGCTTTCCCACACACAGTACTGCTGCTCACTCTCAAATAAATGCTTTCCTGATATAGGTATTTGCGGCGCTGAAATCGGTATAAATGAGGTTATAGCGACACTTAAATCAACGGGATTTTCGTATAGAGAGAAATAAAGCACATTCTGCGATACGATGCTGGAATCGGAAACACTTATACCTACTGAAACAGTGCCAGAACTCAACAAACTTGGCATTTCACACATTATAACTTCACTTGATACGACAATACTTGGTGCGTAAGTGGAGCCGTTGAACAAACAATACAAATCAAATAACGAATCAAAATTTTTACCGTAAATCGTGATATTAGTTTGCTGAGTATAGGCAGCTGATAGTGGCTCCATAGATATTAGCTCAGGGGCTTTATAGACCAACAAAGGAGTATCGGTGTTGACATAATCCATGCCATTTGCAGACAGTTCTAGCGTAGGTGTGGCATTAGCTAGACCATCAGTTACTTTTACCATGCATCTTATCTCAGAGTTACTGATATATTCTAGCTTTGACACATATTCTGCAACTCTACACCTAGACTTAGTGCTGTTCCAATGAGCATTGAATCCATAACCAATGATTACAACCTCTTGTGGTATAACAGAGGGCATCAACACTGCTGGTTCTAGCCAATAAATTCCAAAAGTAGGAATATATATAAACTCAACTGTGCTTGAGGATATCTCCTGAGTGTTATATGACAGAGAAAGTGATACAACACCGGCAGTCCAACTTGGTGTAGCACACTGTATGGTCTGCGACCCGGTCAACACAGCTGCTGTATACACATAGCTATCTGAACCACTAAACACGCAATATAGATTAATTGGTATAGGCACATTATACTCGATGGAATTCGAATATTGAATGGTTAGTAGGGAATTGCCACTCGCAAAACCATAATTTGGAGTCACATCTTTCAATAGCAATGGCGGCACTACATTTATATTGACGAAATTACTGGTGATGCCACCTTTCGTGAACACTGATAGTTGATATAAGCCTGGCTCATGTGATGGCATGACACATCGCAGCAGACTATCACTAAGTCTTCGCATGGGCACGACTAAACCAGAGACAATACAAGCGGTTACATCTTGACTAAAAAATTTACCACGGACATCAATCATAGCGCCTCCAGCAGTAGAAATAACTGATTCAGATATCGACAAAATTTGGGGCATGGAACTGTACTGAATGTACACCGGAAGTGACGACGAAGTCTGCAGTTCATCCCCCGCAGTCTCAGCAAAATCCGAAACATTTATGTGCAACGAAAAGTTTCTATTATCTATTGCGTTTGGTATGTTGATTTGCAACGATGACACGGCGTTGGATGCATAAAATTCTGTCGCTGCAAAGGTTGTAACTGAATCTTCAATTCCATCACCTTTTCCAGATAGTTCTGAGAAGTAAAGATTTTGCGTCGAATGTAAGCTAACTTTCTCTGCGTCATCTACTAGTGTGCTGCCACTAGACTCTACACTAACAGTGACTGTTAATTGTGAATCTGTACTAGCAGACTCTTTATCTAATATCTGGAACGGACCTACTGTCAATAAACCATCGTCTAGCACGAATTGGGCGGGATTAAAGACAGATTCCACAATAATCGAGACTTCAAAATCATCTACGCTGCTCCTTGTATCACATACTACGGCGTACTTGAAAGAGTCCGTGCCATAGTAGTTCTTTTCTGGCATAAAAATAATATTTCTACCATCGGTAATTCTGTCACCCACCTGTATTGGTGCGCCAATTATTGGGAATGAAGTGATGTGAGTAGAAGTACAAGTTACTTCGGAATCTTCACAAGAATATCCTACTCCATGCAGACTGCCATGTAACGGCAAAGTGACGACAAGGAACGATACTTCACTGGAACTTATTGGATCACTCATATTTAGTCGTATTATTAATGGAGTATCCTCTTGTGTAACGATAGGAGCGGATGCGACCCCTGAAACAATCCAATAATCTCGAGCAGATGGATTGTGAGATATATTTCTATTGTACACTGGATCCCAATGAGCGTAATTAATGCTATTGGCTGAATTCACTACAGCGGTGGCGGTGCCATATCCCTCATTAAATGGTAAATACACAACCAAATTCCGATTACTAACGCTAGTTGGTGTGTATTTATAAATTGATGTCACTTGCATTAAAGACAGCGACGTGTTCCAGACACTAAACTCGTCTATACTAAGAGACACCTTTGATGATAGTAAATATGAGTCCATAAAAGTATTGCCAGTTTTACCGATGTACAAAGGATTGTTATAGTCCACAATACTGAATTGGCCAGTGGTAGCAAGAATGTTCCATTCTCGTTGATTCACCAAGGTACCGTTGACATACACACTGACCGTTGTGCCATTAAAACTTACGCATAGATGGTGCCAAAATTTGTCTATAGGTTGAATGTCAACATTCCACAGGAAAGCCCACGGCGATGACGTTGGATCGTTGACGTCATAATATAAATTCTGTCCTAATTTCACCAATAATCGACGCATATTTCTAGCTGTGTCGTGTATTAATGATAGCTTATACTCCGAACTGACATCCGAAGCTGCTTTATTTACAAAAATTATCTCCGAATTGGACGTATCTATTTCTTGCATACTATACCACGAGCATATAGAAAAGGAGTTGAATGTCCCCAGGGACGCATGACTGGAAAGTTTGATACCAAACCCATTTTGCAAATTGACAGCGCTGCCAAAATTTCCAGCTATAGGGTTATATTGTTTATACTTTCCACCCAATCTTAAAAAGTCTATTTCATCACCGACTAAAAAATCGCTATATACAAATACATTATCAATATAGCCATGAAAATTATTCTGACTTTCAAGAATGCTACCTCCAATTACAATATTTCCTGACGATCCACCACTATTTACACTATCATACTCTATAACCTTATCATTTATATATAAATTTACTATTCCTGTAACACTATCATATGCTACAGCAACAAATGTCCATTGATTCGGATTTATTTCAATGTTATTTTTTACAGAAATTACATTGCACGCTTGCCATGAAGAGGCAATAGAAATACCACGCTTGCATCCTTCGCTAATACTTTTTGAATGTGCTATTACATATTGCTCGTTAGAATTTACTGTATTGGAGTCTTTTAAAGTTGTCACTTTTACCCATGCTCCAATGGTTATCTTTGGAAATATAATAGGGTCGAATGACAATGGCAAGACAACACTTGACCTGCCATCAAAGTATATACTAGACCCTTGTATCGCTATACTACTTAGCTGTAATTTCCCATTATAATATCCCCGATGTCCATTGGTAGAAGACTTATCATAAAAATTATTGTCTAATTCATGAACGACATTGGTTATATTTAAGTCATCAAAAGTAAATAGGCCAACAAGTTTACCCCTTTTAACTAGAGTATATGGTTCATATTCCTGTGATAAACGCGAGAAACATCCTTCAGCAAATACTACATGAAAGACACAAGTCAGCCATAACAGAACAAATAAATTCCGCATCGGAGTGAAATCTATGACAATCCAGTCACTAGCGACAAGAATGATCAAGATTCACAGAAAACGGGACGGAATGACACAATACAACCCAAAATATCCTTGGGCGAAATGCTAAAAATTGAAACTTATGGAGATGCTTCTTTTTCGTTGCGGACCGGCGGCCTGGGAAAAAAATTCAAAAATTGCGGAACTTCTACTAGTATAAAACGCAGAGAAGAAGTAAGATTGTGAAACGGCTTCGTTGTGCTGTAGTGTATTTATGTATTCTGTGGCCTAACTGTTGAAATTTATGTAAATACCGCTATATTATTTGTAGAATGAACATAAAAGACAAAATATCACTATTCTTCCGGATAAATCAAATGGTTGCGAACAAAGCAAAGCTTTATGTTGCAGAAAGCAAAATTAAGAATGCGAATTATGGGGTATTTATTCAAACAAAGTGTTATGCAGATGAGATTATATCATTATATCCTGGTGAGTATTACCCTCCTCGTCCACTTTCTTGTGTAGTAACTATTGACGGTAGTCCTATTCCACATATTTCAGATGTGATTCTAGAAAATGTTAACAACAGCAATTATAAAATATCATTATCCGATGAATACTGCGCATCAAATGGGTATATTGATGCACTAAATTGTTTGAATAATAAGACTATGAATCCATACGCAATCGCACACCTCATCAACCACTCCAAAATAAAGAGAAATGTAAAACCATTAGTTTTTGATTGGAATGAGTATAAAAATTATAATAATAATGTCATTCCATCGGAATTATTGAAGGTCAATCAATTAGCAATCGATAAAAGTTGGTATATTGATCAAGTATCAGGAGAAGTTGTAAAGATTCATGAGAACTGTGCTGATCTAAAAGGAATAGCATTTGTAAGTACTCATGATATTAATGAAGGCGAAGAATTATATTTAGACTATAAATTCGAGAAAGGAAATGAGCCAATATGGTATGTTAATGAGTAAAATACAAATATATATATATATTTCTTCGACTGTTTATCATTACTCCGAGGTCAAAGGAGCAAATACTTCAGCATTAATATCTTCGAATCCAGAACCATTTTCTTTGGCGAAGACCATATAAACTACATCATCATTTTTTATCTCTTGATCAGATATTGTTGCTAAATCTACTAACTCTTTTTTCTATAATTTAGATGAAAAAAAAGATCGTCAAAGATGACATCGAAGTAGTATATAAAATAATAAAGAATTACCTTATCCTGAGCAAACAGCAATATTTTGTCTGTTTCTATCTTGAAAGTTTCACCAATTCTACTTTTGATCTGCGCAAAAGACTGATGTGGTTCCACATGCAAGAATAGAGTTTGATTCTTTCGCTTTAGTCTAATATACATCGACATGTTGCGTTCCTTTCTTAGCTAGAACTATCCCTGCGAATATACACGCAGCAATTGTGACAACCACAAATTCACGAGATGTTGGATGTTTTTTACAGGCATAAAATTTCGAAACGTGACTCGGGTGCGTGCGGTGCGGTCACTGTCAATTTCATTATTCTAATTATATTATAGTGACGTATTAATGGTATCAAGTAAGTGGCATAAAACCAATCTTCTGTGGTTACAAATAGTATAATTTACATGAATTCCAACAAATAAACTTCATTATGGTGCCAAAAAAGATGTCGAAGAAGTTAAACAAGTGTTCACTTTCGTATTGATTTATTGATAACGTATATTAATAATAACTTTAATAGTCTTATCTCATAAATAAAGAAAGTAATCCCGGATTCCGCTTTTTTCACTCAAGAAAGCAAAACCGGAATCTTATTCATCGCGGATTTCTAGTATGTGTCATCAGCGATAGAGCGCAAAGGATTCCTTCTAATCGTAGCATCTATTATTTCGTCTTTTGCGGGATATTTATTCTTGACTAAAAAAATATAAGCGACGAGGATGGTGATGACATGGTACATCTTTCTGTTGCTTTCCTATATTCAACTTTCCTTTGGATATTATCAATACAACATAAAAAAGAATAAATTCAAACCGTCAGCAATAAAGAATATGAAAACTCACTTTGAATCATATTTTGAAGGCGAGTTTAGTAATGAAGTACAAGCTAATGAAGCCTTGTTATTAGGGAAACCTACAGCTGCTTTGGGTGGTCATGAGTTTATCACTGTAAGCATCAATTCACATCCAAGTTTGAATAATGTAAAAGTTGCAATATATCGTATTGGAAACAATGTCACAATTCCTCCTTTTAGATTTCGTTTTTATGAATTATTTTATCCTTTTGATGAACGTATTATCATGAAAATTTATCGCCCAACAAAACTTACCGAAGCAAAGTTATTGAATAATCAGTATAATATTAAAGAATATCTTCCGGACACTCTAGATTCGACTACTTTTGAATACCTAGATGGATGCGATGTGGAATGGACATGCAACAATCAGTCTCACTATAAAGGTGAATTAATTAATAAATCATGTATAATATGTTCACAAAATGATCCAAATATGAAGTTATTGATTAAAGACGATTTAAATTTATGGGAAAATGAGTTATGGATATGTGATAAAGCTTATACTACAAGTGGACAGCAAATAATTGGGAATAAAGATGGAATACCATATAAATTAAAAAGAATACATTTGTAATATTTGTACATTTATACTTGTATAGTTGCTATAGGATAATCATCGTTTTCTGAAATAATACTTTTAGATTTATCATATAATTCTATCTCTCTAACAAGACTTACTTTGTCCCCATGAACAGTTTTTACAAACTCCATTTTAACAAGATCAATAATAAATATAATCGCAACAATCAATATAATAGTTAGGTAAAAAGTGCCACTTCCTAGTAATCTTTCCCATAAATGATAATAATTGAAATCAACTACACTATATAATGATATACCATATGCAACCCAAAACCAAGACAATATGGATAACAATATAATCAGGTAATTAAACCAATACCATTTACTTTGAATAAAAAAGAATTTCAAGTTGACCACAATGATAACCATGGTATAGCACACTGCTCCTGGCTCCCAAAAAGTGTTTAACACTCCCTTTTTATCGTAATTATCCATTAAAAATAATGGTAAAATACTTAGTAATGCGGATTCGTATATTGCCATTAGAATCCAATTGGAAAACTTTTTATATCCAAAATTTTCACCCAATATAGTCAACTTATATAGCTTCAAGTTCTTCAAAACAGATTCATAACTGATGTCTTGATCATATATACCATAAAATACACATGGTAATGAAGTAAATATCAAATTATAAAATTGTATAGCTCCTTCCGTATAGTACTTTTGCCCGCTGAACGCTGAATAAAAATTGAACCAAAACATGCCACAAGAAACCAAAATATTTTTATAGAATATGAAAGTGACTAAATTTGACATGCGAATATAGTTGTATCTACCATGTTTTAATAACAATGGTGCCAAGAATTTGAATTGTGATATGGCATAATCAGATGAATTAACTGCTTGTACGCCTTCTTCTCCTTTAATACCAACACCGACATGCGCTTCTTGTATCATCGCAACATCATTAGCACCATCGCCAATAGATAATGTTCGTATGTTTAGTTTGATAGAAATTTCATTGGTTTTAACTAATCGTACAATTTCACGTTTTTGATCCGGAGACACTCTATTCGCAATAAGTGCTGAGCATATCATGGAAAACGACGTTAACACTGACTTACAATCATCGTCTAGTGATATTTTCAACAACGAAGCACCATCAAGGATTAATGCAACTGGTTTTGGTTTATCTGTTGATATTTTACCATTTTTTATCCAATTATCCTCTTGTTGCTTTATGTCTATTATCTTATCACTTAGATAATATTCAATATTTTTTGCTGTTGAAAATTTGGTGGAATTGATGATAACATATTCCATATACTTTTCTGGCAGTAACAAGTTACACGCAATGGCAATATTAATGGCAGTTTCCTCTTTATCTCCCGTCAACATCCATATTTTAATGCCTGCATTCTTCAGTAACTCAATACAATCCGATACGCCATCTTGCAATCTATCTTCTATAGCAGTAGCACCTAGTAGTTCTAAATCTTGTTCTAATTTATCTTCTAATACTTCAATATCATTTAGGTCGCCGTTTTTAAGTTTTTCTAGTTGCTCAATATCAGTGCATGCTTTGACATATTTTGTATTCCAATCATTAAACTCTTCTTTGGTGATTAATTTTGTGCATACAACTAAGCATCGCAAGCCTTCTTCCGAAAACTGTTGCACATGAGATTGCGTAAGATTTAATAATTTGTCATTTTTATTTCTTAATCTATCGTACATTACTACATCAGCACCTTTTGTTAGCACACGTATCATCCCGTTATCTGCGTTAGAATCATTTATAATAACTGTCATGCGCTTTCTTTTCGATGTAAATCCGATAGTTTCTAATACATCAATACACTCTTCTACACCGGTTAATTTATTAATAATTGAATTTCTTTTACCAATTCTTGTTTTGAATTGATAGCCAAAATAATCAGCAGCACATACTAATGCATGATCATCTGGATTTGACGCAGATAATTTTGTCGGTGCAAGCGTATCAATTGCACTCGAATGATTATTGTATTTATTCGACTCACTTTCTACTATTGGTATAGTTTCAGGAATAACATCATGGCATAATGAGATATACTTAAAAAATCGTTTAATATTATAGTATTGCTCGCTGCCTTTATTGTGAATTTCCTTGTCAAAACTTGGATCATAAAATGCAACGTGCGGAACAGAGTTTCTACGTGCAATATTATCATTATCCAGTATTTCTTGTGGTATAATTTTACCTTGCAGTTTATACGACGCTTTGCCTATTTCTGTTGTCCCCAAGCCATATGATATACCATTTATCGACGCCTTGCGGAATTCCATAATATTACAAGTTAATGTACCAGTTTTATCCGAAAATATGTGTGATATTTGACCTAATTCTTCATTTAGACTTATAGTTCTTACTTGGGATTTGGAATCAGTTGTTTCATAATACATATCTAAATCATTATTCATAAAATACGTTTGAAATACGCGTATAAGTGACATACTTACATATAATGAAACAGGAATAAATTGGGCATGCAATAAAAAATAATATGCAAATTTTATAAACCAATATGAGACAGGTTCATAATCCCATTTTAAATACCATATATTACTAATATCATGTACACTATTCCAAATAGCTTGACCAGTTGACCCAATAAAACAAAATAATACCAACAATAATATTATTATGCTAATTTTATTTGACGTTGAATACTCTAAATATGATTTTTTTGGTTTTGTTTTTGTTGCAGACATCATAACTTTTGTATCGTGACCAGTATTTATAACCAAGCCTATTATCCATTCAGTATTTCGCAATACACAACCTCTAAGTAATACATTAGAATAGATGATTGTCTCCTTGTTATTATCATCGTTATATTCAATAACACCAGTAAATGAATCAATAATTTTGTTTGGTTTTTCAATTATTAATGTACTGTTATTTAATTCATTTAATGTATCTATATTATTAATATTATATCTTCCTATTAAATGTGGCATACAATGTCTCATTTTTAAATTTGTTTCACCATCTAATGATTTAGTTTCAACATACAATGTACCTCTAGAATTTAAGGGATCTTTTTCATCAACACCTAATACTACTATATCTGCTGGTATTGATTGGCGATTGCTAATCATTATTATATCACCAACATTTATATTCGACCATAATACATCAATAAATTTATTTGTATTAATATCATATTTTCTTGACCATGATGAATTTGCTAATTTATCTGCTTTATGACGTGAATAATCTTCAATTATTGCTAATATAGCATTAATAAAAACAACAAATAATAATGGTATTAATACTGTTGGTAAACCATTTGTATTTGATATTAATGGTATACATTGTAAACCAGCTATTAATAAAAAATAACAATTGGCAAATTTTGTTCGTGGATTAAATTCTTCACATAAAAATTTTGGTATAAAATTATATATTTCATATTTTGATGTTTTTATATAATTCGAGATAAAATTTTGTTCTTTTAGATAAGTAGTATTACCTATTTTTATTATACGATTATTGTTATTATTATTTGGTAATTTAGTATTTTTATTACTGTTACTACTATTATTATTATCTATTTCTATGAACATGGGCTTCATATTCGTATATATAAAACGAACTCTTTATGTGATATCCCAATATATCAAAATGGGTAACCTAATTCCTCTGTCACACAAAAAGATGCCGGTGCCGGTTATTGTACCATGAATATCGCAAATAGATACATCACATCAAAAGTTCCACTATTACATAGTATTGCATTGTGATAACAATTATTATTTTTATTGTTCAAATGAAGAGACTATTAATTCAATTTTAACGCGAGATGACCATACGTAATGATATACGATGACAACCCTTTCCATTGATATTTTTACAAGGAATATCTAAAAAGATTCATTTGTCTAAAATTGAGAATGAGGTCCATCGTCAGTCAGGCAGCACAGGCAGTCTCAGTCAGGCAGTCAGATAAAATCGCCGATTCGGTCCCTGTTATCATATCTCTTCGAATATCATAGCTGCGGGTGATGTTAGCATTTCATTGGAATAGTAATGGATAGTGGCACCTGAATCATCTCTTATTTTTAGTTAGAGTAATTTTTATTTTATTTGTGATGACATTTGTTTGATTGCCTCATGATTGAAAGGTAGGCGATATGTAAACATTTTATTGAATATAATACTGTTTCACTTACCCAAAAAGCCCGAAATTTGTGAGAAACTAAGTTTGATGAGTTGTTATTAAGAATTTGAAAAGAAAGACAGCTAGAAATCTATAATTTCTCTTTAGATATTATATTGTGTACCTGACTGAGTGAAAAAACAGAATCTTAATTAATTCTAATAAAATTGTTGCTCACTAAAGTAGTTTATATCGTATATTTGTGGTGTAATTTGTTATTTAAAAATACTCGACCACCTCTTAATTCCATAATTTTATCTTTTACTAATTAGTACTTGTGTACATGAGAGCGTACCTAATTTTGATTGATTATAAATCAGTAGAACGAGATATGTATTTATTCGATTTTATTTACTACAAGCAATTATATTTAAACATTACCATTTGATTCAACTATTTTAATCGGGATGAATGAGCACGAGATTTCTGTAAAATATTAGGATTCACATAATTATATATTTGCTTATTGGTTCTATATTTACCATCAACTCTTTTCATTTCATCATTTAGTGCTTTAGCAATTTTTGTTGCACTATACTTAGAGCCATTACCATACACACGACGATAATATTTGATAATAAAATCGACTACAGCAAAATATAAAATATTGTAAGAATATAACTTAATAAGTTAATAGATGTGACTAAAGTAAGTTTAAAAGATTACTAGGAAAATGTGTGAATACCTTCTTTCTCACTCCAGTCCTCATGAAGGATATCACGATTATATGTTGAATTCACCTTTGTTTTAATTTGCTGTAAAGTAATTGTATCCATTGGATGATGCGACCGATATTGATGAAGTAACGCTTTATAAAATGCACTTTTTTTGTTACCCACATGCTCGAAACCATCTCCATTTACTATTGCTACCAACCTTTTAAATTCCGCTTCTATAATATATTTATTTTTATAAGTTAGCGATTTAATAATCTGGTATGGAATAATAAATATAATGTAATATACCGTCATCAGGATCAATTTTGTTCGGAGCATATTTTCTACGACCTATCTCTGATGCTAACCCTCCAATTGAGCCATCATCTTGGGCAGTAGTACTCAATAGATTAAGAATATCATCACGTAAAATTATATCTCCTCGAGAATCACGGGTAAAAACTTCATCATTTGTGTCTTCGTCACTATTATCATCACTATCGACATAGTCACTATCATCATCATCTATGATATCATTGTAGATATCGTCAATATCCCAATTATAGTCTTGTAATTCATCAACATC
>JACCDO011744711.1_pt1 | contig 13774 bp, 16 predicted proteins | sample 7446101 | NCBI WGS metagenome assembly JACCDO01 (sample SAMN15323440, study PRJNA562643) | freshwater metagenome | isolation source: river surface water | place: USA:Blue River Watershed | collected 2017-08-16
GACAAAATCAAAGCGGCAGGTGGTAATGTCACTCGCGAAGCTGGGCCTGTTGCGGGCGGCGATACCGTGATCGCTTTTGTCACAGACCCCGATGGTTACAAAATTGAACTGATTCAACGTTCATAGTGATTGGTAACAACCCATTTCAATTAGAAATTCTTGAGAGCCTATCTGCAGTAACAGCAGCAGAATGGAATGCCCTTGTTCCTGGGGATGTAGGTCCTTTTCTTAAATACGAATTCTTAAGCGCCCTTGAAGAATGCGCCTGCGTTGGCATCAATACTGGCTGGCAGATTACCCACTTGGTACTCAAACAAGATGGTCGCCTTATCGGGGCAGCACCTCTCTATCTAAAGCAACACTCCTATGGCGAATTTGTGTTTGATTGGTCATGGGCACAAGCATATGAACGGCAAGGGCTAGATTATTTTCCAAAGTTACTTTGTGCAATTCCTTTTACGCCAGTGCAAGGCTCACGCCTTTTATATTTAGACAAATCAAATCATCTAGATATTCAGCAGGCCCTGATTGAGGGGTTCAAGAGCCTAACAAAACAAAATGGACTGTCTTCAGCGCATGTTTTATTCCCAACGAATCATGAGTCAACATTACTAAATGAACATGGCTTCCTATTAAGAAACTCCGTTCAATTTCATTGGCATAACCTGGGATTCCAAAGCTTTGAGCACTTTTTATCGGCGTTGACGATGAAGCGTCGCAAAAATATCCGCAGAGAACGAGAACAAGTCAGGCTCGCAGGGATATCATTTCAACATATCTCTGGAATAGAATCCAAACCCCAAGACTGGGAATTCTTTTTTCGCTGCTATCAGAACACCTACTTTGAGCACCAATCAAGGCCCTATTTGAATGAAGCGTTTTTTCAGCTTTGGGCGCAGCGGATGCCCAAGAATCTTCATCTGATCATTGCAAAGCGAGAAGAGGATCGGATCGCCGCTTCTTTACTAGTAGTAGATTCGATAGCATCAAAAGTGTATGGAAGGTATTGGGGCGCCTTAGAGCACGTTCCTTGTCTACATTTTGAGACGGCATACTATCAAGCCATTGAGTACTGTATTGATCATGATATTCAGACATTTGAAGGTGGCGCACAAGGTGAGCATAAGATGGCGCGCGGCTTTTTACCAACCACCATTCAATCGGCACACTGGATCAATGACCCAAGATTTTCTGTGGCTATTGAGCGCTTTTTAGAACGTGAGCGCGAGGGTATTGGCGCCTATGTAGATGAGCTTACTGAGCACAACCCCCTGAAATCGACTAAAGTAAAGCCATGAATTCAGCAAGCAAGCCCTCTCTCACGCCGCAAGATGGATCTCACTCCCTCTCTGCTGGAGACGATGAATCCGATTCACCATGTATCGGTGTATGCACTACCCTATACGATGAAATCTGTCAGGGCTGTGGACGCACACTCAATGAAGTGAGCAACTGGGTCTTCTTTTCTGACGAAGAAAAAGCGATAGTATGGAAACGCATCCGCGCTGAAGGCACCGCAACTCGCTTTCAACGCCAGACAAAAGAGAGCTAGCTTTTAGCCAGTGAGCTCTTGACTGCGTAAGTACTCTTCGTAAGTACCTGAATAGTCAGCCACTGTGCCATCCATCTTGACCTCTAAGATTCGATTCGCTAGCGCCTGAACAAATTCGCGGTCATGAGAAACGAATATTAAAGTACCTTCGAATTTCTCAAGGGCAATTTGTAAGCTCTCGATTGATTCCATATCCATATGGTTAGTTGGCTCGTCCATTGCCAGGACATTATGTTTTTGGAGCATCAGCTTGCCCCAAATCATGCGGCCTTTCTCACCACCAGAAAGCACTTTGACGTCCTTGCTAATGTCGTCGCCTGAGAATAATAAGCGCCCAAGAGTGCCACGAACCACTTGGTCATCATCACCAGTGTTGCGCCAATGACTCATCCACTCCATGAGTGTCTCTTCTTTGGCAAAGAGTTCTGTATTGTCCTGAGGCATTACGCCAACATTGGCATTCTCCGCCCACTTCACATCACCACTGTCAGCAGCAATGCCATCAAATCGTTTACTGAGAATCGTTTTAAGTAAGGTGGTTTTACCAGCGCCATTTTGACCAATGATGGCGATCTTTTCGCCCGCTCGAATGCCAAGCTTCAAATTCTTAAAGATCGTTCTGTCATATGCCTTGGTAAGTGCATTGCACTCGACTGCCATGTTGTGCAATTTTTTCTCGTAGTCAAAACGAATAAAAGGATTTTGACGTGAAGACGGTTTAATTTCAGCAATCTCAATTTTTTCCAATTGACGCTGGCGTGATGTTGCCTGACGCGCTTTCGAAGCATTTGCAGAGAAACGGCTGACGAAAGCTTGTAACTCTGCAATTTTTTCCTTAGCCTTTGCGTTAGAAGCTAGCTGCTGCGCCCTTGCTTGTGTGGAGGCCAACATATATGAGTCGTAGTTGCCTGGATAAACCTTCAAAGTTCCATAATCCATGTCTGCCATATGCGTGCAGACTTCATTGAGGAAGTGACGATCGTGGGAAATAATGATGATGGTGCTATTAAATTGATTGAGCACCTCTTCAAGCCAATGAATCGAGTGAATATCCAAGTTATTGGTTGGCTCATCCAGCAAAAGCACATCAGGGTCTGAAAACAAAGCTTGTGCAAGCAATACTCGCAACTTCCAGCCAGGGGCAACGTTGCTCATTGGACCATTGTGTTGTTCAATCGGAATACCAATTCCTAAGAGTAACTCACCTGCCTTCGCTTCCGCGGTATAGCCACCATATTCGGCATACTTACCCTCGAGCTCTGCTGCTTTCATATAGTCTTCATCAGTAGCTTCGGGGTTAGCGTAGATTGCATCGCGTTCAGCGGCAGCCTTCCACATCTCTTCATGACCCATCATCACAACATCGAGCACACGAACATCTTCGTAAGCAAATTGGTCCTGACGCAATTTACCAAGACGAATACCGGGATCTAAGCTGACATTTCCACTAGAAGGTTCTAATTCGCCACCAAGAATTTTCATGAAGGTAGATTTACCGCAACCATTCGCTCCAATTAAGCCGTAGCGATTGCCACCGCCAAACTTCACGGAAATATTTTCAAACAGGGGTTTAGCCCCAAATTGCATGGTGATATTAGATGCGGACAGCACGGGTGTTTTCTAGCTTTCTGAAATGAAATTCAATAATTTCCTCTTGTATACCTAAAAGAGGAGTCAAAACTCTTATTTTAACGGTTTGGATGGGCTACACGCCCCTAAAAAGACAGTCTTGTTAGACTTTGACCCTAAATGGGGTGAAATTCGTGTGAATATCGTAATAATCCTCGTTTTCTTTGCGCTTGAGGTAATTCACGATCCAATAAGTCATTGGAGTTGCCAAGACTTCCCAAGAAGTTTTTAGGGCATATTGAGCCAGGGCAACCTGCACGACCTCGGCTGTTGGCCAAATTCCATAAAAAGCGAGCATATAAAAGAGAGAGGAATCCACCAACTCTCCAACAGCTGTTGATCCAATCGTACGCATCCACAAAAATCGTCCATGAGTCCAAATTTTCATTTTGGCTAATGTAAAACTATTAGCAAAACTTCCGCACCAAAAGGAAAACATGGAGGCCAATGCAATTCGCCAAGAATTGCCAAAAACTGTTTCCAGTCCATGCTGGTAATTGGCCATGTACGCACCAGGTGCCACTGGTAACGCGATCACAATTTGCGCCATGATAGCTGCAAAGGCTAAAGCAGCGAATCCTGCCCATACAGCTCTGCGATCATAAGCATATCCATAGACCTCAGTCAGAATGTCACCAAAAAAGTAGGCGATTGGAAAAAAGAGGATGCCGCCACCAAAAACAAGCTCGCCAAAGTAAGGCACGGTTACGACCGCGGCTTTGCCCGCTCCAATAAAGTTTGAGCATAGCAAAACAACCACAAAGGCAGCCAAAATTAGGTCGTAATAACGATGGTGACGTCTTGGAGAGTGCATATGCCCAGAAAAATGGATAATAGATGAAGCATATCCGCTTTCCTAAGTTAGCGCTGAAGGAACGCAAAACAATCCAAAGGATGATGACAAATATGAGTAAGGCCAGTTTTAATTGGGAAGACCCCCTCCTCTTAGACACTCAATTAACAGAAGAGGAGCGCATGGTACGCGATGCCGCCGCTGAGTATGCACAAGGCAAGTTGATGCCGCGTATTTTAGATGCTTACAGAAATGAAACAACTGACCCAGCCATCTTTCGCGAAATGGGTGAACTTGGTCTTTTGGGCATTACCATTCCCGAACAATACGGTGGCGCTAATCTGAACTACGTCTCTTATGGACTGATTGCACGTGAAATTGAGCGGGTGGATTCTGGATATCGATCCATGATGAGTGTGCAATCTTCTTTGGTTATGGTACCCATTAATGAATTTGGCAGCGAAGCGCAAAAACAAAAATACCTTCCAAAACTTGCAACTGGAGAATGGATTGGATGTTTTGGTTTAACCGAACCTAACTATGGCTCAGATGCTGGCGGCATGATTACCCGCGCCAAGAAAGTCCCTGGAGGATTTTCACTTACGGGCTCCAAGATGTGGATCTCCAACGCACCAATTGCTGATGTATTTGTGGTGTGGGCCAAAAATGATGAAGGCATCATCCGAGGCTATATCCTTGAAAAAGGTATGAAGGGTTTAAGTGCCCCTAAGATTAGCGGCAAGATGGGTCTACGTGCTTCTATCACCGGGGAAATTGTCATGGATGAGGTATTCGTGCCGGAAGAAAATGAATTCCCGGAAATTACTGGCCTTAAGGGCCCTTTCACCTGCTTAAATTCAGCACGCTACGGAATTTCATGGGGTACATTGGGCGCTGCTGAGTGGTGTTGGCATGCTGCGCGTCAATACACCTTAGATCGCAAACAATTTGGCAAACCCTTAGCAGCCAATCAACTCATCCAAAAGAAGTTGGCAGACATGCAAACCGAAATTACCCTCGCCTTACAAGGATGTCTTCGTCTAGGTCGAATGAAAGACGAAGGTATAGCAGCCCCGGAAATTACCTCCATCATGAAACGCAATTCTTGCGGCAAGTCACTCGAAATTGCACGCATGGCCCGTGATATGCATGGCGGGAATGGAATTTCTGATGAATATGGCGTTGTTCGCCACATGATGAATCTTGAAGTAGTTAATACTTATGAGGGAACACATGATATTCACGCCCTCATATTAGGTCGAGCACAAACTGGCATTCAGGCGTTTAGTTAAGCGCCCGCCTTATCTAAGATGGCCTTTGCTGCTTTGGCGAAGGCTTCATCACTATCGCTTTCTAACTGCACAAAGTTTTCTTGCTTGTACTGTGGAAAATTGCGAACAATCGAAGATTGATAAGAGGGGTCATAGTGCTTTACCAATAATTCACCCACTAAAGCAGGAAACTGTCCTGCATCGATTGCCTCATTCCACTTAGCAATCTGCGCCTTTCCATAATGCGCTGTCAGTAAGGCTAACTTTTTCTTAAATTGATTGGTATCATTCACAAAATGCGCGTACTCACGTAGCAACCAAGTAATGCGAGTTTGCTGACTTGATCTCAACTCTATGCATTCTCCGTTGCGGATCTTTTCCATTAAAGCGTCTGGAATATGAACCCCACCCACTTTCTTGCTTTCAGACTCAACCAATACGGGTTTTGCAGGATCTAATCCTCGTAAAGCATTCCACAAGGCGGTCTCAAATGCTTTTTGAGTAGGCTGTTCAATATTCGGCTCATTGCCCAAAACAGATCCGCGATGCATGGCTAATGCTTCAAGATCTAGCGCCTGCATGCCCAGTGTCTGGGCCTCTTGGATTACTCTCGTCTTACCACTCCCAGTCATGCCGCACAGCACCTGAAATGAGAATTGTGTTGCTGCCACTTCCAACTCATTTATCACTGTACGGCGAAATCCTTGGTATCCACCCTCCAATTGCATTGCTTTCCAACCAATACGATTGAGGATATGAGTAAAAGCGCCGCTACGTTCACCACCACGCCAACAATATATTAGCGGACGCCATTCCCGTGGCATCTCAAGAAGTTGATTTTCAAGATGATTAGCAATATTACGAGATACTAATGCGGCACCTAATTTTTTGGCAACGAATGGTGATGCCTGTTTATACAGAGTCCCAACCTGTGCCCGCTCTTCGTTATTAAGCACAGGAAAATTAACTGCACCTGGAATATGATCCAAAGCAAACTCAGCTGGTGATCTAACATCAATAATTAAGTCAAAACGATCTATCTCTGTTGGAAACTGATCTAATTTGAGGATATGAGTATTGCTCGGTTGCATCACGCTACGTTAGCGAATTTTTTGCAAAATGTCGTCTGGCCACGGCGCTGATTGACTTGTAGCTAGGTCAGCCCACACCATTGTGGCGCCACCTATAGCCACCTCTTCTTCTGGAGCCGTAGTGAGAGCCATGCTGGTAAATACATCCATGCTCGTGCGACCAATGGTCCCAATTGAAGTTTTTAAAATTAAATTTCCGGGATAAGAAACTTGTTTATAAAAGTTACAGAACCCGTTGATCATTACCATCGTCTCTTGTCCAAGGGCAACTTGGTAACCCAAGGAAGTAATCCACTCAACACGCGCTTGCTCCATAAACCGAAAATACACAGTGTTATTAAGATGACCATACGCATCCATATCGCCCCAGCGAATAGGAGCAGTCATTTCATGAACAAGCTTTCGTTCACTGGGAATATCAATGCGCATATCGTATGACTAGTGGGGGCTATGCAACTACTTCACTTGTAACGCAAGTTGATATAGATTTGTAGAGCGCGCACCCGAACGGCAAAATGCCAGAATCGGACCTGGCATAGTTTTTAGTAAGCGAGCCATTTCAACAACTTGATCAGGCGTAAATGCGCCAGGAACCACAGGCAAATAGACATAATTTAAACCGAGCCTTTTAGCTTCTGCTTCAATATCAGCATTTCTTGGCTGATCAGGTCCACCTTCTCCGTCAGGGCGGTTATTAATCACACTTTTATATCCTTGTTGCGCAATTTCACTTAATTGTGCAGGGCTAATTTGACCTAGCGTGCCAAATTGATCGTTATGACAAGTGATAGTAAGGCTCATTTGATTCTCTTTTTGAAATAGATTTTTGAAAAAGCTCATGTCATTCTAATTTATGTTGATAAATGTTTATTTATGCGCACCAAAGAAGCGATCACACAACACTATGCCAGCCAACATCGCTAATATGAATGCAAATGCTTTCATATGCCCCGATCCAAGAGCAACAATTGCTGGACCAGGGCAAATTCCAGCAACCCCCCATCCAATACCAAAGATAAAGCTACCCAGGACCAACGGTTTATTAATATCCCTGCTAGTGGGAATCTGGATAGCATTACCGAAAAATGCTTTACTTTTCTTGCTGGCAATATAAAAACCCGCCAATCCCACCAATATCGCCCCTAACATCACAAAAATCAAGGAAGGATCCCATGAGCCAGCAAGATCAAGAAAACCCAAAACCTTTTGCGGATTGCTCATTCCAGAAATGATCAAGCCAATACCAAATAACAATCCAATGAAATACTGACTTAGCAAGCCAAAGTGTTTTTTCATGCTAACCCCCTATCACGTGGCGGATAACAAATACAGTTATAAATCCCGCACCCATAAATGACAAGGTCGCAACTAATGAACGCGGAGATAATCGAGACAACCCACAAATTCCATGCCCGCTTGTGCAACCAGAACTGTATTGAGCTCCAAAACCAACCAAGCATCCAGCCAACAGGATGACCAACCAATTGGTTTCGATTTCTACAATAGGACGTATACCAAATATAAGAGCCGCCCACATGGGTGCAGTTAGCAAACCCAATATCAAAGCAATGCGCCAATCACGATCACCTTCTTTTGGTGGCAACAAGCCTGCGACTATTCCACTAATTCCCAAAATACGTCCATGCAGCAGCACATAAAGTGCCGTAGCAATACCCAACAAAACTCCTCCTACTAGAGATGGAATGGGTGTAAATGAAAGCCAATCAATTTGCATGAGTTCAAACCTGGAAATAGGATGATTTTTTAACTACAAGGATTTGGAGCAAGACGAATTTTTAAATAATGTAATGCCAAATACGCACCTAAAATGAATCCCGGTAATGCCAACAATGAACCGATTGCCAAAGTAGAGATACCACTTAATCCTTGCCCCACAGTGCACCCCAAGGCAGTAACGCCACCAAAACCCATGAGCACAGCACCAACCAGATGATTCGCAGTGTCTTCAGTATTTCTGAAAGACTCCCAGCGGAATGACTTTGTTAGTACTGAGATGAACGCTGAACCAAGAATCATGCCGGCAACCGCTACTATTCCAACCGTCAAAATCTTTGAGGTATCGCTGTACATCATGAGCCAATCGAGCGAATAGGCATATGGAGCCACAAAGGATAAACTTTCCATACGACCAGAATTGGTAACCAAGAATATCTCTTCGAGAGTATTGGGATCTTCGGCCACGTGGCCAAGACTGCCTGATATCCACCAGACAGCACAAATGGCTAATCCAACTGCAACTCCTGCAAAAATATTATTAGCAGTCCAAAAACTTTTGTTACTTAAGGCGTAAGCAATGAAAGCAGATCCAACAATCAATCCAAGCGCAAGATGTAATTGAACGCGTGCGATTCCCAATGGCCCACTCAGAAGACTTGGCAAATCTTGTGGCGTATTAAAAGCAATGAACACTGCATCGAGGGTGTTAATGCGCAACACCCCTAAAAACCCACGCATAGTCATGTAGGCTGTCAGGCCTAGCACCATGAATACGACAATTGACTTCAAATTGCCGCCGCCAATTCTGACCAACGTCTTACTACCGCATCCTGAAGCTAAAACCATCCCAAAACCAAATAAAGTACTTCCAACGATGGTAGACAACCACAAGAACTTATTACCGGTATAAAAACTCTTTAACGGATCAATCAGACCGAAATAGGACATCAATGCAAACCCGATGATCGCCACCCCAATCGCCAGAAACCACTGCCGTAAGCGATCCCAGCTTGACATAATGAAGGCATCTGAAATTGCACCCATACTGCAAAAGCCCGTCTTTTGCATTACTGCGCCAAGAAATAAAGCGATAACAAAGGCTGCCCATAAAACAGACTTACCTAGAGAATGAATATCTACAACTTCCATAGTGACAAAGGAAAAACGAATTAAGGTTTGAATTTATAAAATTGCTGATTTAGGAAGGCAGCCACATCCACCTCATCCTCTGGGAAGAGATCTAAACGTAACTCTGAGTTACAAAGACTAACCATCCTTTTTAAGTCAGATATTGATTTAACTTTGCTATCGCTACGTGTATAAATCATGTCGCCATTACCAAACCCTGTTTTTTTTGCATGACAGGCATAGCATTTTTGCTGATCAATATTTTTGCCATTAGCCAAATCAGGCGCAGCAAATACGTAGCCAGAGAATAGAAAGGCAATTGCTAATGTCGATAAACGGCGAAGAAAAATCATTTTCATTAAAAATCAAGGATTTAGCATTAATCCTCTATTTTAAGGCCCAATGGCCAAATTTGCCTTACTCTGCCTGAATTGACAGGTAAACGTTATAGGCATTCATGCGGTTAGCAGCCCTAAATAGAGGCATTCCCTCATATTCTGACCAATCAGCCTGTGCATAGGCCTCGTCGAATGGATCAAGATTAAGTGCCGCACTTGACATGGTTTCGCGCAGATACTTTAAATAATCTCGCGTAAAAGCGATATCCTCAGAAGGCTTGATTGAATAACTACCATGACCCGGTAGAACAATATTAGGGTTCATTTTTTCAATTTCATCCAACGCTACCAACCATCCCTTGCTGTCCGCATTACCAACAAATGGAATGCGCCCCCTGAATACAAGATCACCAGCAAAAAGCACTTTTTCCGATGGAACAAAAACCATGAGATCCTCGGGCGCATGAGCAGGACCAACCCTAGTAATAAAGAAGTCAACGCCACCAAATGTCAATTTCTGCTGCTGATCAATCCATACATCAGCTGCGATTAATCTGGTATTCGCATTGACCCATGGAGCAAAATCTACTCTCGATGCAATCAAGCGTTGCTTGGCTGTTTCTGATGAAAGATAATTACGGCCTTCACTTTGGGCATAAATTTTTGCCCCAATTTTTTTGAATTCTTGCAAACCGTACACATGGTCGGCATGGTAATGACTCACAATCACTGCAACCACTTTTTGAGTAGTCACTTTTTTGATTTCTGCCAAGAGTTTTTGCGCCAATATTGGTGAGCCCAAGGCGTCTATTACCACTACACCCCCCGGTGTTACAACAAAACCTGCATTCGAAATAAAGTTTTGATTTGCGCTACTACCCATCTCAGGTCTACCCTGAATAAAATAGGTATGAGGGGCAACCTTAACAGGATTTAATGCAAGAGAATCGGTAGATTTAGCATTTTGTGCATAAACTCCGCCGCAAACACTCAGGAGTAATAGTAAAAAATAGGAAAGGAAGCGATTCCCTGCAAGACGAACGTCAAAACTACTTAACATGCTCAAGGCTTAATATACGCAAAACCGTCTTTATATTGAAGATCCGCGACACGCACAACACCAGATGGCGTGAAATCGGCATCTAGAGTAAATTGATCTTTCTTGAGATTACGATTTTTTAACGTAATTTCACAGACTTCAAATTTCACACCTCTTGACTTTAAAGCACCTACCAATGGAGCGTATTCGGTGCCATTCTTTTTATCCTTACCGCCCTCCATCAGCAAATCCACCCCATTTGCATGAGTTACTACAATAATAGTTGTTTGAGGTGATACATCCAGATGATTGCGAATGTTGCGTAGCCCCTTCAAACCTTGAGTTTCAGCATCATCAATGTGATAGACCACTTTTGATGCACCACCAGATTGCGCAATAGCATGAGATGCCAAACCAAGACCAATGACAGCAGCAAAAACATAAGTAAGAAAATTTTTTAACATGAGCATTTCCAAAAAGTTAAATTGGCGACATTCCTGGATTGTTAGCCACGCCTTTAATGACAGGTTCGTTTAATTTCACTGCTTTAACAACCTTAACATCTCGTAGGTGACGCTCGATTACATCCCAAATTGGTTCAGTAGCTGCATTTTTTGCTTCTTCACTAACCGGAGCCCAACCTGCCACTTTGTAAGTTTTGTTTGCTTCAATTGACTTGCCATTCAAGCGCATATCAGAGATGCGATTGCCTGCACTTTGCGCTGGATCAATCGTGTATTGCATTCCGCCAACGCGAACCATATCTCCACCCTGTTGATAATAAGGATCAGGGTTAAATAAATTATCTGCAACATCTTCTAAGATGGTCTTGATCGTCTCGCCCGTCATATTAGTAACAGTGGTATATGGATACGTGATCGCTGTTTGATCCAATAGATTTTCACGGGTAATTGCCTGACCGGGCAATAAACTTGTTCCCCAGCGGAACCCTGGAGAAAAAGCGATTTCTGCATTCTTTTGCGCCATAAGCCCATCTAAAATCAATTGATCAAAGCTTCCATTGAAATTGCCACGACGGTAAAGAAGACCCTCAGTAGTAGCGAGTTTTTCATTGAGTTTTGCTTCGTAAGGCGCCCTCACCTTAGTTATGAGCTTTGACATCACTGGATCAGCTGGAATCATATTCGAGAAGACTGGCAATAATTTGTAGCGGAAATCAACCGGTTTACCACCCTTAACATCAAAATCCAATACACCTAAAAATTTTCCATTAGATCCAGCATTGGTAACCAGCGTTACTCCACCAGGATTTTTCACTTGTACTGGAATAGGAACACCATCATGGGTATGACCACCCATAATGGCGTGTAAACCACGCACTCTTGAGGCCATTTTCAAATCCACATCCATGCCATTGTGGGATAACAATACAACCACTTTTGCGCCCTTGGCCTTTACTTCATCAATCGTCTTCTGCAGGTTCTCTTCCTGAATACCAAATGTCCAATCGGGAGTGAAATAGCGTGGATTGGCGATTGGCGTGTACGGAAAAGCCTGACCAATAATGGCAACTTGAATGCCATTCATCGTTTTCATGACATACGGATTAAATACCATATCGCCAAAATCATTTGTCTTGATATTCTGAGCAACGAATGAAACTTTACCTTTAAAGTCACCGTTGACAATTTCCATTACACGTTTCTCACCAAGAGTCATCTCCCAATGAGGAGTCATCACATCGACACCCAACGCAAGTGCTGCATCAACCATATCCTGACCATTAGTCCAAAGCGCGGTGCCTGAGCCTTGCCAAGTATCACCACCATCAAGCAATTGCGCACCTGGACGGCTCGCTTTTAGTTGCTTGACGAGCGTCGCCATATGAGCAAAGCCCCCCATCTTTCCATAGTTTTGTGCAGCAGCAACATAATCCAAATATGTGAATGCATGAGCATCTCGAGTTCCCGGTTTTATGCCGTTAGCCTTTAGGAAGTACTCGCCCACCAAATGAGGTGTCTTACCTTCTTGCGCGCCAATACCTAAGTTGACATTGGGTTCGCGAAAATAAATTGGCAACAATTGCGCATGGCAGTCCGTGAAATGCAAAAGATGAACATTGCCAAATTTGGGTAGGTCATAAAACTTTTGTGCATTTGCTTGGGCATTAACAAAATTTGATTGCAAACTCATTCCACCAGCAGAAGCAACGGCTAAAGCTTGCAAGAACTCGCGACGACTTAAAGACATAAAATTCCTCTTATGAAAACAGGCCTGACGGCCTGTTTGTTTACTTTTATTGATTTACTGGTGAGGCGGGATCCAGCAGTAATGCCATTACATCCTGAATCTGCTGCTCATTTAACAGCTTAAAGTGAGCAAAACGAGGCATATTGCTGCACGCGTTATAAGCCTTGGAATTATTAATGCGATTCCATGTGTAAGTTACAACCTCTGGTGAATAGCCGCGCATCTTGCCGTAATTCCAAAGGCTAGGCCCAATCGTTCCATAAGAAATTTCTTTCTTATCGATTTGATGACAGTTATAGCATCCGCCACCAATAGGTGTATCAGCCTTGTCAGTCCATGTTGCCCCTCTACCGCTTTGAGCAATTTTTTCACCATTTTTCCAGTCACCGATGTATTTACCATCTGAGGGCTGTTTAATGCTGTCCATGTTGATTTTCTGAATCTTTTCTCGCATCTTGTCTCCCTGCTTGCTATTAGCAAAAACAGGGTCGGAACAAAACTTTTGAGTTTCATCTTGATCAATGCGGTCTAGACCAGCTATTCCTTCTGCCCTAAAACCATCTTTCATCATCTTATTAAACTTAGGATCATTGGCTTGTTGTGCTTGTACGGGGCCACAAAGAGCAAACGCACCAAGCGCAATCGATGAGATAACTATAAAAGATTTCAAATTCTTCATTTTCATTTTTCTGTCTCCCGCCGATTATCGTTTTAAGCCAGGAGTTTCAACGGTGCCACCATTGGCATTTTTAGCCATATACATAGACAACGCCACCGTCAAATCTGAGCCATAAATTGGAAATGGGAAACGTTGTTGGCGGTAGCAATCATTTAAACGTTGTTGCATAGTCCAAAATTGCCCACTAGAAACACGATAAGCGGGCCAATATCCCCAGCCCAATGCAGCACCTTTCTGAGTGGTGATATTAGGCAGATCTTGCAAGCGAATACGTTTGCCATTTTCCCCGTGACAAGAAGCGCACGA
>JACCDO012364050.1_pt1 | contig 13774 bp, 16 predicted proteins | sample 7446101 | NCBI WGS metagenome assembly JACCDO01 (sample SAMN15323440, study PRJNA562643) | freshwater metagenome | isolation source: river surface water | place: USA:Blue River Watershed | collected 2017-08-16
AACAGATTGAAGAAATAAAACAATTTTTAGAAAAATTTTTAACATTGGTAATAGAACCTCCTGCTTTTTTTCAAAAACAATGCAATGGTGTAAAACCAATAAAATCATTAAAACCAAAACAACAAAAGTTTTCAAAAATTCTTAAAACAAATTTCCCGAAATTATTTGTTGAAAATTACACAACTCATTGTCAAAATGAAAGACAACCAATGGTATTTAAGGATAAATTAAAATATGAAAATTGGTTAAAAGAACAAATTAAATTACGAGATGATATTTTCAAGATTCAAAATCGAGAATATGATTCAAGGGTATTTACTAGAAATTGTCATGGTTTATCAGATGAAAAATTAAAACAATATCAAGAAGAATTTAATACAGATAATTGTGTATCAATACAGCAAAAAATTTTTCGTATGAAAAAAGCTTCTGAACAGATTACTGAAAATAATTGGACAAGAAAAGAGCTCGAGACAATTCTTATTAATTTAGGATTAAATACAGAAGGTCATTATGAAGATAATATAAAACAAATTCAAAGATATTTTTCAATTCAAAAAAGAATAATCAAATCTAACCTGGAAGACATTAATCCGTATCCAAATACGATGATTATAAAACAAAATCAGCAAAATTTTTATTTAACATGCCCAAATGATTCAAAAAAAGCTCAAGATCAAAAGCAAATATTCATGGGATTTTTACAATTAGATAAACATCCAAATTCCGCGTCAGCAATTGGAGATGAAAAGAAACAATGGTGTATTCCATGTTGTACTAAAAAAGTACAAGGAAAAGTAAAAGAAAAGTTGAATGATTTTTGTTTTGGGTTGATTGATTATGAAGAATTTTTAAACCAAGAATCGGGTGGTCAAAGTGATTATATTCTAAGTGCAAATAAATTTCCTTTACAATTTGGTCGTTTTGGTAAACTTGATTCAAGATTACACACTTTATTAAAATCCAATAAAATTCCAGATAATGTAAATGAAATAACAAGTAAAGTATTTTTACGTTTAGGTATTCCACAATCAGCTCATTCTTTTGTATCTGCTGTTTTAACATGCATAAATTTTGAAAATAAAGAAAAGAGAACTATTCAAGATGTTTATGAAAACATAAAACAAAATTTAACATCTAAAATATATTTATCATTAAATAGTGGAAATTTATCTCTGATTTCCAATATAGAAACATTTAAAACAAAGTTGGATATTAATAGTGATGATTTTATTTTTCAAGACATATGGGAATTATTATCATTGCCAAAAATGTTGACAAAATCTGGAATAAATATTATTGTTTTTGAAAAAATAAAAGAAGAAAATGAAATTTATATTGTTTGTCCCGATGATCAAGAAATTAATCATTTTTTTGATATGAATAAACCATCTATTTTCATATATAAAGAATTGAATGAATTTGAACCAATCGTTTATCTTGATGGCAAGGTAACGCGTAGTTTTGTTGATATTGAAACAAAATCAATTGAGAATTGGTATTTAAATTCATGTCGTCTTTTAGATTTTCCAGAAGATTTTACAGCAAAATCTATGGTAAATAAACAAACAAAATATCAAATTATTGATTCTTTTAATAAAGTAATGTATTTAGTAGAAAATAACATTGCTTTACCTGTAATACCTATTAGTGGTTTAGTAAGAGATTTACCTATTAAAAAAGATATTCCATTACTTTCATATGAAGAGACATTAAAAGAATTGCCAAAAAAATACAAGCCAAAAAATGTTATTTTAAATGAAGATGACCAAGTATTTGGTATTGTTGTTCAACATGATTTAATTGTTCCAATAAAAGCAGAAGACTATAAATCAAATATGTTGCCAATTAGAAAAGATTTAGATATTTATGATAAAGTCAATGAAGCGATTTTGAAGGATATTAGAGAATATGATTATAGTAATGTTAAGAAATTATATTTAATGAAAGAGTTGTATGAACGGGTGAGATATGAATTTTCATTTGCAAGTAAAACAATTGAGGAATTTTTTACTGATAATATTCTTGTTGACGATATTTCAAGAGAAGAATTACAAAAATATATAACTCCAAATATACGTAAATTATGTAAAGAGTATAATGATATTCACTGTAAGGATGGCAAAATTAGATTACCAAAAGAATATGTTGAAAAATTTAAAACAAAATTAGAAAATGAAATGAAAACTAATCGACAAAAAAGAAGAGAAATATTGGAAAAAGATATTTCTCCTATTATTGATTTGTTTCGTTTTGTTGATTCCAAAGATATTAGATTTTATTAATATCGTAAAATTATAATCTAATATTTGGATAATTTTCTTTAAACCATTCTATAGTTTCTTTTAAACCTTCTTCTAATGATTTAAACTGTAGATCATAACCAAAGATTTGTCGTAATTTTTGGTTGGAACTTGTTTTACGTAATTGACCATCACTAAAACGAGTATCATATTCAATAAATTTAATATTAAATTCTTTAGCAATTATTTTTACAATATCTTGAATCGAATATTCAAATGTCTCATTTGGTGCTAATATAATATTTTGTGGTTGATCTAATAATAAAATTTTGGAAATACAAAAAGCAACATCATCGGCATGAATAAATTGTCTTAATGCTTTTCCAGAACCTTTAATTTTAAAAACATCATCATTTAAACATGCTTGATAAGCTTTATGGATAAGTACTGGGATAACATGTCCATTTTGTAAATTAAAATTGTCATGTGGTCCATAAATATTAGTTGGAATAATGCAATGGTATTTTCCCCTACACATTACTTCGATCATACGTTTAGCATAAGCATAACCATAATTAGAGTCATGTGGTGGTCCATTATGCAACATATTTTCGTGTAAAGGATAATGTACATTATCTGGAAAAATACAAGTAGATAAACAAAAAATAGCGTGTTGTATTTGAAAAGTTTGACAACATTCAAAAACATTTAATTCCATTCTCATATTTTTAATAAACATATCTGTATTTTTATCAATGTTTAAAAATAATCCACCAACCAAAGCAGCTAAATGAATAACAGCATCTGGTTTATATTTAAAAAATAAATTATAACATTCGTCATAATTTAGCAAATTAGCATCTTGACTGGAAACATAAATCCATTCAGGATGTATTTTTTGTAATGCTTTACCAACAAGTCCACTTCCTCCAGTGACTAATACTTTCATTTATTATAATGAATTGAAAAATATTTGAATAGGTGAACGGCAATTTGGACAAAGAGACGCATGTTTTTGATCAGGTTCAATACTCATTAATGATTTTAAACAATTTTTGTGAAATATATGACCACATTGAATTTGTAATTTAAGATCATTATCATCATTTCTACAAATAGAACAAACATCGTTAGTAGAGGTATGTAATCGAAGATATTTTGGATCAAAATACCAACCATTTTGGATTAAAGCATATGTTGTATCTAGAATTTGGAGATAATAATCTCTATCTGCTACAAAAAAATTATGATCTAAAATGAGATTTTTTTGATATAAAGGAATTAATTTTTTCTTTTTAATATGATTTAATGTTTTTAATAAAAATAAAGGATCATTTGATGTATGTGTATGTATCAAGTTAAATTTTTTATTATTCCAATTGTATTGAAGTGATTGAAATGTAAACATATTGCGAAAATAAGGTTTTTCCCAGAAAATACGAAAAGTAACATTATAAATAGAAAAAGAGTAAAATAAATCATGTTTGATAATTTTAATTTTGTCTTTTTGAAAAATATTCCAAACTTCTTCTACATGATTGATAAAACATTGTTTAATATTATTCCATTGATCTGAATTTGAATAAACAAATAAATCTACTGATTGTATAGGTGTTCCTAATATTTTATCAACAATATAATTACCAAATATACCAGCATGCATACCAGGACCATACATATCTATTTCCGAAAAAAACCATTTAATAAATTTATCAACCATATTAACGTTGGTTGTATTACTTGTAATAAAGTATTTGGTTTAAAAATAAAAATTTGTATAAATAAAAATGTGTGGTATTTTTGCGGCATTAAAAAGTGGTGATTTTAATGAGAATTTTGAATTATTAAAACATAGAGGTCCAGATAGAAGTAAAATTTATAGAGATGAAAAATGTTTTTTGGGATTTCATCGTTTATGTATTCATGATAAAACATTTCATGGAGATCAGCCATTTGAATTAGATGATTGTAAGTTGATATGTAATGGGGAGATTTATAATTATAAAGAATTGATAGCAGAAAATAATTTCCAAGTTTCATCAGATTCAGATTGTGAAGTTATTTTACATATGTATAAAAAATATGGATTGAAGGATATGTTGAATAAGTTGGATGGTGTTTTTGCATTTGTTTTAAAAGACGGGGATAAGTTTTATGCAGCAAGAGATTATTATGGTGTTAGACCATTATTTTATGGATATGATGGTGATAATACAATATTTTTTGCATCAGAAATAAAGGCATTATCATTTTTAGATCAAGTAAAATGGTTTTTACCGGGACATTATTGGGAGAATGGAAATTTTTATAGATTCAAGGAAGAATATCAAAAATCATTTTATTATTTTAATGAAGAAAAATGTAAAAACTTGTTAAGAAATGCGGTTATCAAAAGGTTGTCTGGTGATAGACCGGTAGGATTTTTATTATCGGGGGGTTTGGATTCAAGTATTGTATGTAAGATTGGAGATGATGTAATGAAACAAATTACGACATTTTCGATAGGATATGAAGGAAATTCAAGAGATTTAAAATATTCATCAATACTTGCAAAAGAATTAAATACCAATCATCATGTAGTAAGATATAATTTTCAAGAAGCACTTGATATTCTTCCAAAGGTGATACAAATGATTGAAAGTTTTGATATAACAACGATAAGGGCATCAGTACCCCATTATTTGATAGGAAAATATATTAAAGAGAATACGGATATTAAGATTGTTTTAAGTGGTGAAGGTGCGGATGAAATTTTTGGTGGATATTTGTATTTTCATAATGCCCCAACAACAATTCAATTCAAGAATGAAACAATGAGATTATTAGATGATATTTACATGTATGATGTATTAAGAAGTGATCGATGCATGGCTTCACATGGGTTGGAAGTGAGAGTTCCATTTTTGGATAAAGAGTTTGTGAGATATATTATGCGTGTAGATACAAATCAAAAAATTCCACAGAATAATTATGAAAAATATTATTTAAGGAAAACATTTGAAGAAGATTTACCTAAAGAGATTGTATGGAGACGCAAGGATGGATTTTCTGATTCTAATGGTAATTTTGTTACAGATTTTAAGGAATGGGTAGAAAAAGAGCTAAGTGATTATGAATTATTTTCGAATCAGTATGGATGTACAACAAAGGAAGAGTTGTATTATAGGAAGATCTATGAATCATTTTATCCAAAAAGAACAAATATTATTCCGTATCATTGGATGCCTAAATGGTTAAAGGAAGATATAAATGATCCATCTGGTGCCTTATTAATGGATTTAAATGAAGATTAAGTATTATTATTAATGGGTAATTGTTTTGGATATAACAGAAAGATTAATGATATAGAAAACAGACATAGAAGAGAAATAGATTATTTAAAATCATTACAATATGAAGAGACAATTCGTTTAACAAATGATATTGAAGAACAAAAGAAAGAAATATCGAAATTAAATGAAAAGGTATATAATTTAACAAATAGATGTGATCAATTATTATTAGATTATTATAATTTGGAGCATGATTATGTAAAATGTAAAAATGAGTTGGGTCGATGTAAATCTAGATTAGGATCCTTTCAAAACATTTTCTCATTATAAATTAATGAAAGAATTAATAATTAATATTGTTTTAGTTCATATATTTTTAGCTTTTTTAGGCAAGGCAATTACTTTGTATGTACCATTTTTAAGTGAAAATTCTGTAGTAGAACATTTGAATATGAATCAAAGAAAGTTGGTAACGACTACAGTTATATTAATAATAACAGTTGGATTGGCTAAATATTTAGTTGATAGGAATATAAAAATAAAATAAATTATAAATAATAATGAGTAATAGAGATTTAATAACAAATGAATTTACGGAATTAATTCGTAAATACATTGAGATAGATGACCAACTTCGTGATGGTAGAGAGATGATGAAAAAGTTGAATACAGAAAAAAAAGAATTATCGGATATGATACAAAAATATATGAAACATAAGAGAATTGATGAATTAAATTTACCAGATTCTAAATTATCGCTTTCAGTAAGTAAATCAACGCAGCCATTAACAAAAAAGGTAATGGAGGAGAGAATGGCAGAATATGGATTAAAATTTTTGAATGATCCACAAAGGGCAAAACATATGATAGAATATGTAACTGGACCTGATTTTAGGGAAACTGTAGAGAGAACTTCGTTAAAACGTATATTTAAAAAGAATTAGAAAATTCCAGATTTCATTGTTGTAAAATGATCTCCACCGAGTAGTAATGAATCATCATCTTCAACAATATCTAATTCTAAATCATCAAAACCTTCATCTTCAAACCGATCATTATAATGTTCTCCAAGTTCTTCATCTCCTTGTTCTACATTGGTTTGTTGAGGTTGTGTTTCAGGTCGTGTTTCCAAGATATTGGCAATTTCTTTTGTTAAAAATTTTCTCTTGTCATCATCTTTAAGTAATTGTGGTATTTCTTCATGTAATTTTTGTTTTCTATATTCTAATAATTCGATATTTCTAACAAGATATTTAATAATAGTGTCGTCATTTTTAGTATTTTTGATAAGATTAGTATAAATGCGAATAATATTATTAATAATAATTGGTGCTAATGAGGAATAATTTTTGGGTTGTAAATCGTAGAGAATTTCAACAATTTGGATAAATTCTCGCATTTCTTGTCTAGCTTTTTGGATAGCTTTTTTATTTAATTTAGTAAAATCAAAAAGTGTTTGTCTAAGTTGTGGTTCAAGTTCCATAAATTTTTTAGAAATATCAGATTGTTTTACATTATATTCAAAATATTCTCCTGTTAGATGTTTTTTTTCAACAATAGTGTTAAATCGTTCAAAAATTGTATATTTATTTGGCATTAATGTTTCTTCATCCAAATCAAGAATTTCTTTTAAAATGTTTGATTGTTCTGGAGTTAATGTATAGAAGGGTAAAAGTGTAAAAAATGAAAGAGGTTCAATTGATGTGACTTGTTTTGCAAACACTTCATTTTCTTTTTGTTGTTCTTCACGTATTTTTTCCATTTCATTTTTTGATTTTTTAATTTGAATCTTTTGTTTTTGTGTTGTTTGTAAAGGTTGGGATAGTTTTAATTTTTGTAATGTTTTTGGCAATGTTTCAATTAAAATAGTAAAATCAAGTGGAATAATGTATGTTTTTTTGTCGTTTAATAATTTTTCCAATTGTTCTAATTGTTGTTCTTTAGTAAGATTACCATTAAGAATTGATAAATCTTCAGCGGAAGCTTTATTATCAGTTACTTTTTTGATTAATTGTTTTATAAATTTAATTTCATCTTTGTTTTGTTGTGCATATTCTTTTTGTATTCTTCGAGCCAATACGTCAAAAGATTTATTACTTGATGTTTTATTTGCTTGTGTAACCAAATTTTTTAATTCTCCATATGAAATCGAAATAGACATACTAATTAAATTATTTTAAACAAACAAAATAAATAACAAGAATGAGAGTATTATTATGGAAAATATCTGAAACGAATGAAGAAGAAAAAAATATTATTTTTAATTTACGAAATTATAATACATTTGACTTGATTACAGATAATGATAATGAACAATTTGGACATTTGATTCCGAATATAGATTTATCTTTTTATAAACTTTATATTTGTACAGATAATAGGTATACATATATTGTATTAGATATTTATCAAATAATTCCGGATATTCCAAATAAAGATTATATTTATCCATTATTGAGAAAAGTATATTTGATGGAACAAGAAAACAGTAAAAGGAAAATATTACAAATACAAAATGGAATATGTCAAAATGTAAATATGTTTCAAGAACAAAAGTGTGGTGATTTATATTTTCATCAATTTTGTAATGTTAATTGGATGGTAGATGTTGAAAAAACCAAAAAGTTTGAAATATTAAAAGAAAATTATCTAATGATTACTAATAATATAGCTATAAATATAGAAACCTTTGAATTTAAATATAAAGAAGATGTTGTAGAGTATATTAAAATTCCAGGTGGATGTTTAATGGATGATTATGGGATGGGGAAAACAAGATGTGTTGTTAAACTTGTGGAAAAAATGCAAACTGTTGAAAGTATTAATCCATTTCATTTAAATTCGACTTTAATTATATGTCCACATGATGTATGTTTAATATGGAGGGATGAAATTTTAGAATGTAATCCAAGAGCAAGAATTAAAATTATATCAACACCTACAGAAAATCAAGAATTTATAAATTATGATTATGTAATAATGTCTTTCAAGTATTTTAATGAGACCCATAAAGTTGGATATCAAGAATATATGTTTGAAAATAATGATCTTTATAAAACAATAAATATAATGAGAAATCATTGTCATTCAATTAATAAAATGTCTTTTCAAATTACAAATTTTAGATGGAAGCGTTTAATTTTGGATGATATTCATGAAATTTTTAGATTAAAACAAAATGATTATTTTTTAAATGGTTTGCATCAAATTGATGCAGAATTTAAATGGGCTATTACTGGACAACAAATATTTCATTCTGAAGCTATTATTAATATTTTGAAATATATTATGAGTACAAATAATATTTCAAATTTTATTCGTAATGCTGAATATCAGTATCAATTATCAAAGAATTTTCGTAAAACTGTGTTTCAAAAAAGACCAATCTCGGAAAAAATCTTGGATTTTAATGTAGTTGAAAAGAATGGTTATTTAAAACAAAGAACACGTTTTGATAAACAAAATTATACATTATTTCCTTTTATTCAGACATTTCAATTGTCACAAATTTTGGATATTTTAAAGAATGAAGAAAATAATTGTAAATTTATAGAATCAAATCTTTCAAATATTCAGGAAAGATTTTGTTATATTTGTTTTATGAAAATACAGAATAATAATTTAAGTGTATCTAAATGTGGTCATCATGGTTGTTTTGAGTGTATGATTAAATCACAAGAAGTAAATAGAAAATGTCCTTTTTGTAGGACAAATTTGTATATAAATGATTTATATTTGGTTGATGATGGTTTGGAAAAAAATTATTATGGACCGAAAATAAAAACATTAATTGACGATTTGAAATTAAATTTAAAAACGATTGTATATTTGGAAGCATATCATATTAACAAGTTATCTATTATTTTAGATCAAACAAATATTCCATATAAAATTTTGAAAGGTTCAATGAGATACAAATATAATATTGTAAAACAATTTGAAAAGGAAGACACAAATTTTGTTTTAATTATGACAGATCCATTGGTTAATTATGGTATTAAAAATATAGATCGTCTTATTATTCTTGAGAATTGGTTTAAAGATATTGAAAATAAATTATTAGGAATTGTAAATCATTTGGGAACTAATAACCCATTTGTATCTGTTACACAATATCTGGTGAATGATACATTGGAAACAACAGGTTAAAGTAATTTAAACATAATGTTTGTAAACATAGAAATGGAAAATTTGTATGAATATTGTGTAGAGGTTTCAAATTTAGCAAAAAATAATTCAGATTTAGACAAAATTCAGGAAGAATATAAAACTCAAAAGTATAATAAAGCATACGAGTTGGCTTTTCAATCAATTATTGAAGGTGCTGAAGAAAAGATTAAGGAAAGTGCTCAATTAGGTTATACAAGAACGGATATTTTTTCGTATAGACGTTCTGATAATATTAAATTTAATGGAGTATATTTGATTGATATTTTGCGTAAAAGTAAAGATCAGGATGGAGATGTAATGGTGAGGTTACGTAATTATTTTGCACCATTTCAGGTATATATCAAGTCATTTCCTTCGAAGAATAATGATTCAAGATATGTAATATATGTATCATGGTTTCATACGGATGAAGAGAACCAATAGGGAATTTTTCTTTTAGACCAGTTAGAAAAATAAGCTTTTTCATGAATATAGTAGTTTCTATAGGCAATTATAGAATTTTCATGTTTATATTTATCTGGCATAGCTTGAAGTGGTTGAGTAAAAGGGGTAGTTGGCAATTTAGGCAATTGTTTAGTAAGCCATTCAATATGTTCTTGGCAGGAATGAATTTTATTGTATCGAAATGTGTATTCTTTACACAATTCAATACCTAAAGAGCAAAGCCACTTATAATTATGGATAGAACTTCTTGTCCATATAGAAGAAGGATGATTATGATGACAAGATTTATACCCTTTTTGTCCCGATTTGTTAAGAGGTGCATGTAGTAATAATTCTGGTGATGTTAAATGAATACACGTATAAAGTAATTGTGTTACTTCTAGTGTCATTTTAACTAAATGTTTATTATTGTGATAAATTGCGCATATTTTAGGATTTGAATGTAAATAAAAGATATTCATTTATCAGTTAGATATTTCAATTTCTAAAAAAATTAAATTAAACCTAAATGTATATGAGATACTAAATGGATATACTTTATGGTAAATTAGATATAATTATTAAATTATTGGAAGATCTTGTTGATCAGACACAACCAGCTGAGGAGGTTATGATAGAAATTCCAAATTTACCAAGATCACCGACTATATCATATGGTGAAGATGGTAGTGTATTAATGGATGATAGAGAAGAAGAATATCTAAATCAACATGTTACTAATATTGAAGTGGATAACGCATTATATATAGGGAAAAAACATCGATTGTTAGAACAAGCAGATGAAAGAGGTATTGTAAATCTTTATATTCAGTATTGGGATGATCGAGATCAAGAATGGGCAAATATCCATAAATTCTAAATTAATGAAATTTAAACTTTATATTATATAATATATTGTATATGGAAAGATTAGCAATGACTTGTCATGTTTTATATAATAAAGAATTATTAGAAATTAAAAGAGAATTAAGTATATATAAAAAAACATTTGATTTGCCAAAGATAAAAGTCGATGTAAGATGGAAACAGAGATGTTGGAATGCTCAACAAATGTTGACAGATAATAATAATCTTAATGATATGATTTATCAAACTGAAAGGGTATTGCAGTATTTATATGAGGAAAATTATTTAAAAAATGAAAGATTTTTTAAACAAAAACTAGATGAATTAAGGAATGGATTAGAAATAGTACAAAAAATAAATGAAAGTTGGGATGAGGATAATAGAAGTGATGTGTATGAATATATATGGTATTATTTAAGTAGATTATTTGAAAATATTAATTGGATGTATTGTTGTTGTTGTGAAGATTTAGTAAAGACGCTAAATGGATTATGTAATAAATGTGATATTTTAGAATCTCCAAATTCTTTATCAGATAGAGAAATGTGGGATAATCAAGATATGTTAGCTGATGTCAATGATCATTGATTTAAAAATTGAAAAAAGAAATAAATTATTATGGAAAAAATTATTGATATGATGATTGATCGGGCTATAAAAATATCTTCTTGTTCTATTTGTCAAGATGATATTTATAGAGATGAGAAACATCTAAAATTTTGTTGTGATCAGATATATCATGAAAAGTGTTTGGTAGAATATATTGGATTAAATATGTATGCAAAATGTCCTATTTGTCATAGATGGGTTACTAAAGAAATGAAGGAAGCATTTGATATTTTATTTGATAAAGAGTACAAATTGGAATATTATAGAGAAAAGATAAAGGAGGCAAAAGAATTTACTCAGGATACATCATTTTATAATACTGATAGGAATATTAGGAGGAGTACGTTGCCTCTACTAACAACCCCTTTATTAACAGCAATAACTGAAAGATTACCTTTAATTCCTCCGAGAAGACCTTATACCCGTATTCCATACCCACAAAGAGAATCTAGAAACATAGATACAGAAACAATAAGGTATTTACAAGAGTTGTTAAGTGAATATGGTGATAGGAATTGGACGGAAGACGAATATTATTAAATTAGGATTTTTAAAAAATTGATTTTTGTTTTTAATAAATGAAGATATTTTTAATAATTTTGTTATTGTCAAATGTTTATGCAGATAAACATTATTGTAGAACATCTGTTGAATGTCAATTTTTGGGATATTTATTTTGTATGAAAACAAGTATATTCCATATAGGACATTGTTTAGGTTGTTCGAATAATACTCATTGCAAAAATTTAGAATATTGTGATTTAAATAGTAAAAGATGTTTATCTAAAGATATTGTAATCTCTTCATCTAGTATTAACAAACCAATGTTTTGGATGTTGTTATTAATTTTCGTTTTTAAAAATTTTTAATATAACTTATTATGAAACATAATAAAAAATTAATTTTATCATTATTTTGCAATCTAGTCGTGTTTTATTTTGTTGGATTATCGAATGTTTGGACACAGAGACAAGCAATTAAAAATAGAAATATTTATCCTTTAATAGACCAAGGATTTAGATTAATAGATTATAATCTTGATTTATTATATTTGCAAGATTATTTACTGATTGGAATTGTTGGAATCACTGTTTTATTATTAATAAAACGAGAAAGGAAATATATTTTATATAGGTGGAGTTTAATGTTAAATATATTATTTGGTATACGTATATTTACAATACCGAGTACTATATTAACAAGACCAGTAGAGTTGGATCAAAATTGGAAATCATGTAAAACTCTTGAATATGATTATAATGATTGGCTAAGCCCTATTGAAGTTTTATTTCAAAATAAGATGACATGTTTTGACTTTATTTATTCTGGTCATATGGTAAATTTTGTTATTTGTATTTTTTTAATAAATAAATATTTAGATTTGATGTTTTTGACAAGAATTTTATTATGGTGTACTGTGGGTGTAGAATCATATTTTATAATTGCAACAAGGTCTCATTATTTAGTAGATATAGAACTTTCAATTATATTGACAATTTTTTTATGGTTAATTTTGGAATATAGAGAAAAAAATAAAGAATTACAGGATAAAATTTTTAAAATGTATAATGAAGATGGAGAAATCGAGATAACAGAAACAAATACAAGAATAGAAATTTAAAAAATTGAAATTAAATTATAATTGAAAATGAAATTTAATTTTGGTTATATATGTCCACAATGGAAAAATTATAATGGAAGTTTTGATAAATCAATGTATCATATAGATCATATAATTGAATTACAATATGGTGGAACTAATCATCATTCTAATTTACAAGCATTATGTCCGTCGTGCCATTCAGTGAAAACAAATTTTCAAAAAGGACAAAAAATAAATAAAGAAATTCAAGTAAAAAGAAATGTGAGTGAAAAATTAAAAAAACAAATAGCTGCTCGTCAATATTTTCGATGTGCTAACGTATCGCCTTTTTATAAAAATAAACAATATGTTATAGGTTCTTTTGTGGGTAGTTTTTTTTACAAAATGTATGATGATTTAATTAACAAGTAAATGATATTCTCCATAAAAATCTGGAACTGGATAAAACAAAATACATTTAATGGTAGAAAAAACAAATGGTAACATGTAATATATGTAAAAAATATAATAAAATGTATAGATGTATAAATCTTGACAAACAAAAAGTTGTGTTAATAAATCATGTTGATTAGCCAGATGAAAAATGA